>Ga0214201_1000004_pt1 | contig 130733 bp, 152 predicted proteins | sample TroBogEpilimnion_32_FD_153039 | JGI IMG/M metagenome (GOLD analysis project Ga0214201, IMG submission 153039) | Freshwater microbial communities from Trout Bog Lake, WI - 29MAY2009 epilimnion | ecosystem: Environmental > Aquatic > Freshwater > Lake > Epilimnion/Euphotic zone | place: Trout...
CCCGCCTCGTTCAAGCCATGATAGGCATTCACATTCTGGCCCAAAAGCGTGATTTCACGCACGCCTGATGCGGTTAGACGTTCAATCTCGGTGGTAATTTCTCGAACCGTCCGCGAAAACTCCGAGCCTCGCGTGTAGGGCACAACGCAGAAGGTGCAGAATTTATCGCAACCTTCCTGCACGGTAACAAAAGACGAAACGCCACGTGCGCGGATGGTTTGCGGCGTCGGCGCAGGCAAAACGCCAAATTTGTCTTCGGCTGGAAATTCCGTCTCGACAACGGGCTTTTTAAGCGATTGCTGTAATAGCGATGGCAGATTCTGATAATTTTGCGGGCCTACGACAAGATCAACGGCGGGCGCGCGGCGAAGAATTTCAGCGCCTTCGGCCTGCGCAACGCAGCCGGCGACGACAATGCGCGTTTCTAACCCCTGCCGCTTGCGGTCTCGCTTCATTTCACGAATTCGGCCAAGCTCGGAATAGACTTTCTCGGCAGCTTTTTCGCGAATATGGCAGGTGTTTAAGACAACAAGATCGGCTTCTTCGATGTTTTCTGTTCCCGAATATCCTTCGCGTTCCAGAATGTCTCCCATGCGCTCGGCATCGTAGACATTCATTTGGCAACCGTAGGATTTTACGAAAAAACGTTTTGCCGAAGCTGTGGTCATCCGTCTCGCCAGTGGTCAGGCCTAAAAAGCGTCGGGCATTAAAGAAAGAGAATCAGGCCGACCCTTAGATAAAGCCCAGTATAAGCGGTTAGTGGCCGACAAGAGAACTGAAATTCGCGCTTTCGTGCTAAATTCATGCAGCAATTCGACCACGCATGATTTCCGACGCTCTCATTCGAATGGCTTGCTCGGCGGCATTGGCCGCCAATTTCCGGTTTTGGGCCACCTCACCGGTCAAAGGATCACAAAATGAAATGATAATGTCGATTGGGCCACCTAACAGGATACCTTTGAAGTGCGGCACGAGATCCATATCGCCGTACCAAGCAATGCAGGGACGCTCAGCGCGTGGAATGGGCAAACCCATTCGGCGGGTATAGGTAATCGCGATCGGCTGAATACGCGATTGTTCACCGTCAATCAGCTCGCCTGCGGCACCGACCAGCGATGATCGAAACGATAGAACACGATGGCCGTCGCTTGTCGTACCCTCGGCAAAGAGCACCATCGCGTCGCCCGACTTGAGCCGCTCAGAGACCGCTTGATGAGCATCCCGGGTGGCCATGCGACGCGAGCGATCAATAAAGACCGAGCGTTGGAGCCGTGCAAAGAGCCCGAAAATTGGCCAGGTTGCGACTTCCGATTTGGCGATAAAGGACACTGGCATGATGCTGCTTAAAGCGATGATATCAAGCCAGGATGAATGATTGGAGAGCAGGAGCAGTGGGCGATCATTAGCGCGATTTCCAATCACGGTGACCTTCAATCGAAGCAAGACGCAGACGATCCGATGATAAAATACCGGCAAATGGCGAGCGATGGGCGAGCCGGTTTTAATCGCGAGCCATTGGATAGGAATAAGCAATAGCGTGAAGGGCGTCACTATTCCTAAAAACACCACGATACGAAGACGTGCGAGCATGGTCAAACCCATCTACCCATCAAAATCATCCCCGATCTGTCCCTGATCTGTGTGACAAGTAAAAGACGCTGCGAGCTTTTGTTCACAGCCTGTCTAATCCGAGCTTCATGATTAAGGCATTCGCGGAACTGCCATCCGGTTTACGGTAATAGCCTTTGCGTATGCCGGCGGTAACAAACCCCATTTTGTCGTACAAAGCGCGGGCGGGTTTATTGTCCTCTTCAACTTCAAGATAAAGCGTTTTGACGCCAAATCCTGCCAGCTTTGATAGATGCGCCTCAAGCAGGCGACGGCCAAACCCCTTGCCGCGGCTTTTGCGTCCCGTCACGATGGTCAAGATTTCAGCCTCATCGGCCGCGCACCGGCTCATCACGAAACCGAAAAGAAGGTCGGTCTTCCGGCTATCACAAGCAATATCCGTGATGACAGCACGATCGGCGATGAGGCTTTCGATTTCCTCAGCACTCCAAGATCCTGAAAAGCCGCCCTCGGCATGAAGCGAGGCGATGTCTTGGCAATCGGATGCTCTTGCCGAACGAATGGCTATTTGCGGTTTTTTAAAAAACAGCCATCCCATCGATCAAAACAAAGCCCGCGCAATTCGACCATTGGTCTGCGGCAGCGCATCCGGTGGGCGTAAATAAAGCGGCGAAGGCGGTGCAAATTGAGGATCAGCAATGGCACCAAGCCGCGCGATCCAATCAATATCCGGACCCGCGCGATCCAGCTCAATAGCGGGGGACTGCCCCGCTTCACGCAAGGCGGCGCCAAAAAGGGTGGCAGCGGAGCCAACAACTCTGACAGGCTTTCCGCCAATGGCCACCACCGCATCAACGATTGAAATGATCTGTGGCGGAAGGGCGAGTTTTCCGTCCGAGCCCATCAATTGCAAATAAACATGGCTGTGACGCGCATCAATGACGCTGACGATCCAAGCATCGCTCGATTGGTCTAAATAGGGCGCTGCAAAAGCCGATAGCGTGTTCACGCCGACGACGGGAATATCGGTTGCCATGGCGATAGCGCGGCCGGCGGATAACCCGACCCTGAGGCCGGTAAAACTTCCCGGACCAATGGAAGCGGCCACCCGATCAAGCGAGCTAAAACCACCCTCCACGCGATCCATGACGCGCTCAATCAGCGGCATTAAAGCTTCGGCGTGACCACGGTCCATCGGAATGCTTTCCGACGAAATCGCGGTATCGCTCACCGTATCAAACACGCAGGCCGAACAAAGACCAAGAGCGGTATCGATGGCCAAGATGCGCAAGGGATCCATACCTCTCTCGGATTTTCGCTATGCAATCCGATTTATATCGACTGCACTTCGCGGACGTCCGGCAAGAAATGACGCAGTAGATTTTGCACGCCATTCTTCAACGTGGCGGTAGACGACGGACAGCCGGAGCACGAGCCTTTCATTGCGAGATAAACGATCCCGTCGCGAAAGCCACGGAAGACGATATCACCACCGTCACCTGCAACCGCCGGACGAATACGGGTTTCGAGCAGTTCTTTAATCGTATCAACGGTGGGTTGATCGCTCGGCTCGAAAAATTCGCCCTCGGGCTCATCGCCATGTTGCTCGGGCGTTTTATCAAGCAGTAAAGGATCGCCGCTCATGAAATGTTCCATGATCGCGCCGAGAATAGCGGGCTTTAAATGCTGCCATTCGCCATCGCTCTTGGTCACAGAAACAAATTCATAGCCGTAAAACACACCAGTCACGCCTTCGATGGCAAAGAGGCGCTTGGCTAAGGGTGAACGTTCAGCGGCGTGTGCATCGCGAATTTCAAGCGTGCCGCTTTGCATCAGGCTGCGGCCTGGCAAAAATTTCAAAGTAGCAGGATTTGGAGTTGCTTCGGTCTGAATAAACATGATGCCCTCACAGCCGGTTCAAGGCCGGCGGATGGTTTCGGAAGGCCTTAATATAGCATTCCAATGGCACGATTGCCACCGCAAGTAAGGCGGTCGAAGTTTTAGCGCCTGATAAAGCCTAAAATGTCTTTGACCGCATTCATGTTGTGGCGCGCCAGTACGCCTGCCCGCTCCGATCCATCGGCCAGAACACTGTCGATATAGGCGGGATCGGCCACAAGACGCTTCATTTCCGCTCCGATCGGGCCGAGCTTGGCAACGGAGAGATCGACAAGGGCTGATTTGAAGGTCGAGAATTGCGCGCCGCCAAACTCGGCTAACACATCGGCTTTCGACACATCGGACAGCGCGGCATAAATGCCTACGAGATTATCGGCTTCTGGGCGCGGTTCGAGGCCTTTTTCCTCAGACGGCAAGGGCTCCGGATCCGTTTTAGCTTTACGAACTTTTTGCGCGATGGCATCGGCATCATCGGTCAGATTGATGCGGGAATAATCGGATGGGTCCGATTTTGACATTTTTTTAGTGCCGTCCCGCAGGCTCATCACGCGGGTCGCGGGGCCTTGAATCAAGGGTTCAGGCAAAGGGAAAAACCTGTCGCCAAAGCCGTTGGATTCAATCGACGCAGAAAAATCATTGTTGAATTTTTGCGCAATATCGCGGGCCAATTCGAGATGCTGTTTTTGATCCTCGCCAACGGGAACATGGGTGGCGCGGTAAACCAAAATATCAGCAGCCATCAAAGCGGGATAAGCATAAAGGCCGACCGAGGCGTTTTCACGGTCTTTGCCGGCTTTTTCTTTGAATTGCGTCATACGGTTCAACCAACCAAGACGGGCAGTGCAGTTAAAAACCCATGCCAATTCGGCGTGTTCCGGCACTTGGCTTTGATTGAAAATGATGTGGTTTTTCGGATCAATGCCGCAGGCAATGAAGGCGGCCGTTACTTCGCGGATATTGGCAGTGAGCGCGGCTGGGTCTTGTGGCACCGTGATCGCATGGAGATCGACGACGCAATAGATGCAATCATGGCTGTTTTGGAGCGCTACGAATTTGGTAATCGCTCCAAGATAATTGCCTAAATGCAGATTTCCCGTTGGCTGAACGCCTGAGAAGACCAATTCTTTAAATGACGCCATGATCTTAATGCCCCGTCTGTGCTTGGGCGGCTTATGACAATCAGACGGGCTGAGCGCAAGGGGTTGGTGCTAAAGCCTTAGAGAATAAACCGGCCCAAATCGGCATTTTTGGCGAGATCCCCGATGGCTTTTTCGACGTAAACGGCGTCAATCGTGACCTTTTCGCCGGATCGGTCGGAGGCGGTGTAGGAAATATCGTCCAAAATCCGCTCAATCACGGTTTGCAGGCGTCTGGCGCCGATGTTTTCGACATTGGAATTTACTTCAACCGCAATTTTCGCAATCGCATCAATGGCATCGGGGGTGAAGACCAATTCGACGCCTTCGGTGGCCATTAAAGCGACCGATTGGCGCACGAGGCTGGCCTCGGTTTCGGTGAGGATTCGGCGAAAATCATCTTCTTTAAGCGATAATAATTCGACCCTTATCGGTAATCGGCCCTGCAGTTCAGGTAATAAATCGGAAGGTTTCGATACATGAAACGCACCCGATGCGATGAATAAAATGTGATCGGTCTTCACCGCACCATGTTTGGTTGAAACGGTCGTTCCTTCAATCAGAGGGAGTAAATCGCGCTGAACACCCTCGCGTGAAATATCGGCACCGCCGCGGTTTTCGCGGGCACAGATTTTGTCGATCTCGTCCAAAAACACGATGCCATTGTTTTCGACTTCCGAGATGGCCTCGCTGACAATTTGCTCCTGATCGAAAAGCTTGTCGCTTTCCTCCGTCACGAGCGGCGCGTGCGCTTCTTCAACGGTGACCCGGCGGGTTTTGGGCGAGCGGCCCATTTTGCCAAAAATATCGCCCAAGGACACTGCGCCCAATTGGGCACCGGGCATGCCCGGAATATCGAACATCGGCATACCGCCCCCCGATGGCGAGGCGATTTCAATCTCGATTTCTTTTTTAGCAAGCTCGCCAGCACGCAAGCGTTTGCGGAAGGATTCGCGGGTAGCCGGACTTGCCGTTGGTCCAACGAGCGCATCGAGCACGCGCTCCTCGGCGGCGGTTTCGGCGCGGGCTTGAACGCCTTTGCGCTTATTTTCTTTGACCAGCGCAATGCCAACTTCGACCAAATCACGGATGATTTGTTCGACATCACGGCCGACATAGCCAACTTCGGTGAATTTCGTGGCTTCGATCTTCAAGAAAGGCGCGCCGGCCAATTTCGCCAAACGACGGGCGATTTCGGTTTTGCCGCACCCGGTTGGGCCGATCATCAGAATGTTTTTGGGCAGCACTTCCTCGCGCATCGCGCCTTCAAGCTTCAACCGACGCCACCGGTTGCGAAGCGCAATAGCGACAGCGCGTTTGGCGTCTTTTTGGCCAACAATATAGCGGTCGAGTTCGGAAACGATCTCGCGGGGAGAAAAATCGGTCATCAGGTTCACTCTACGGTATCGAGCGATTCAATGGTCAATGAATGATTGGTATAAACGCAAATATCAGCAGCAATACCCATACTCTTACGCACAATGGCTTCGGCGTCCAGATCCGTATCGATCAAGGCGCGTGCAGCGGCCAAGGCATAATTTCCACCCGAGCCAATGCCCATCACGCCCGTCTCGGGTTCTAGAACATCGCCAGTGCCCGATAAAATCAACCCTACATTTTTGTCAGCTACCAGCATCATCGCCTCAAGGCGGCGCAGATACCGATCGGTCCGCCAATCTTTGGCGAGCTCGACGCAAGCGCGCATCAATTGGCCGGGATATTGTTCCAATTTCGATTCAAGCCGCTCAAACAGCGTAAACGCATCAGCGGTTGCACCCGCAAAGCCGGAAATGACCTCTCCTTTGCCCAAACGACGCACTTTTCGGGCATTTCCCTTCATGATCGTCGGGCCGAGGCTGACCTGACCATCGCCACCGATGACAACGCGTCCGCCCTTGCGAACCATGAGAATGGTGGTCGCCCGCCATTTTTTATCGGCTTCTTCGTGCATCATCGAAAGCTCCCAGTGCTGCTCCGCTTACGGCTCTAGCGTAAACGAAAGCGCGGCGCAAAACAGCGTTCATTCTAAACTCGCCGTCTTTCGTCTTTTCGCATATCACAGGTGGCGTCTGTCGGCTCAACTTGCTAGAGACATTTTGTAATCCGATGGATTGGGTGAAGGAGTGGGATTGAGATGAGGTCAGCAGCCATCAAACGGAAGACCGGCGAAACCGATATTGCGGTGAGCGTCGCGCTCGATGGAACAGGTGAAGCCAAGATTGCCAGCGGTGTTGGTTTTCTGGATCATATGCTGACGCTCCTGGCCCGCCATGCCCTGTTTGATATCGAAGTTAGCTGCAAGGGCGATCTGGAGATCGATCAACATCACTCGGTTGAAGATATCGGCATTGCGCTCGGACAGGCCTTTAAACAGGCGCTCGGCGATAAAAAGGGCATCACTCGCTATGCCCATTCCTATCTGCCGATGGACGAGACCTTAAGCCGTGTCGCCGTTGATGTTTCCGGACGCCCGTTTCTTGTGTTCAAGACGGAATTTGCGCGCGAAAAAATCGGCGAGTTTGATACCGAACTCGTGCGCGAATGGTTCCAGGCCTTCGCTATCAATGCCGGTGTTACGCTTCATGTCGAAACGCTGTATGGTGACAATGCGCATCACATAGCCGAGAGCTGCTTTAAAGGGCTGGCGCGCGCCTTGCGCAGTGCTGTTGCTATTGATCCGCGCGAAGAAGGCCGCGTGCCGTCGACCAAGGGTTCGCTCTAGGCTTTTTCGCTGATGTACTGAATTGAACGGGACCGCATGATGGCGCTCTTTTCCGTCTATCTTCCTAAACTGCAAACGGGGACGACCGATGCCCGGTTTGAAAAAGCGCGCTTTGTTCGCGACGGGTTTTCATGGGGTGGGTTTTTGTTTCCTGTACTCTGGCTTCTTTGGCATCGCGTATGGCGCTGGGCGCTGGCGGTAATAGCATTTGATGTGTTGCTTCTGCTGCTCAGCCATCGGTTGGGCGTATCGCCCGCTGCCCTTGCTGCGGCTGGTGTTTTGGAAATGCTGTTTGTCGGGTTAGAAGCGCGGCATTGGTTTTGTCTAGCGTTGGAACGGCGCGGGTATGAATTGAGCGATGTTGTGCAGGCGGAAACAAAAGAAGACGCGGAATATCGCTTTTTCGAGCGGGCCGCGACGCAACGACCAACCGAAGCATCGGTTCTTCCGCCCCAACCCGCACCGCGTAGCTATGGCGTGATCGGCCTTTTTCCCGAACAGGGATCGTATTGATGAGCGTTGCGATTATCGATTACGGCTCGGGTAATCTCCACTCGGCCCATAAAGCGTTTGAGCGCGCGGCGTCTGAATCGGGCATTGGCGGGGATATTATCGTCACGTCCGACCCGGAGCTTGTTCGCGCGGCCGACCGTATTGTACTGCCCGGTGTTGGCGCTTACGCCGATTGCCGACGGGGCCTTGATGCTGTGCCCGGGATGGTCGAGGCTATGACGGAAGCTGTCCATGGCAAAGGGCGCCCCTTTTTAGGAATTTGCGTTGGGATGCAATTGCTTGCCGATCGCGGGCTTGAGCATTTAACCACCCCCGGTCTCGGTTGGATCGGTGGCGATGTTGTGGAAATTGTGCCGAACGATCCCGCGCTTAAAATTCCGCATATGGGGTGGAATACGCTCGACCAAGGCCAAGACCATGCGCTATTGGCCGGAATTCCGACCGGTGCTGATGGCTGGCATGCCTATTTTGTTCATTCCTTCCATTTGCAACCCTCAGCACGCGACACGGTGGTTGCCACGACCCAATATGGCGGGGAAATAACCGCTTTGGTGGCCAAGGACACCGTGGCGGGTACCCAATTTCATCCCGAGAAAAGCCAAAAGCTCGGCCTTGCTTTGATTGCCAATTTTCTGAGGTGGCGTCCGTGATTTTGTTTCCTGCCATCGATCTCAAAGAAGGCCGTTGCGTTCGTCTCATTCAAGGCGACATGGCGCAAGCCACCGTGTTCAGCGATCACCCTGCCGATCAAGCCGCAAGCTTTGAAGCGCAAGGGTTTGAATGGCTGCATATTGTCGATCTCGACGGTGCGTTTGCCGGAAAGCCTGTGAATGCCGAGGCTGTTCGCGCGATTGTGAAGCGGATTAGCCTGCCTATCCAATTGGGTGGCGGCATCCGCGATATCCGCACCGTTGAAGGCTGGTTGGAAGCGGGCATTCGCCGCGTAATTATTGGGACGGCGGCCGTAAAAGACCCTTCTTTCGTGCGCGAAGCAGCGCGTCGGTTTCCGGGTCAAGTGGCGGTCGGCATTGACGCGCGAGATGGCCGTGTGGCGGTTGACGGATGGGCGAGCCTTTCGGAAATGTCGGCGGAAGAATTGGGCCTGCGTTTTCAAGACGCGGGCGTTGCAGCCATTATTTACACGGATATTTCGCGGGACGGCCTGTTAAAGGGCCTCAATATTGAATCAACACTCGCTTTGGCGAATGCGCTGACCATTCCGGTTATTGCCTCCGGTGGGCTTGCTTCCATTGAAGATATTCAGCGGCTGACACAACCCGATTGTGCTGTGCTTGAGGGTGCCATCAGCGGTCGCGCGCTTTATGATGGCAGGCTTGATCCGACGGACGCTTTGACCTTGATCCGTACGAGCAAAGGGCGCGCCCATGCTTAAGGTCAGGGTTATTCCATGCCTTGATGTGAAAGACGGGCGCGTTGTTAAAGGCGTGCAATTCGTCGATTTGCGCGATGCGGGCGATCCGGTTGAATCGGCCATTGCTTATGATGCAGCAGGTGCCGACGAGCTTTGCTTTTTGGACATTACCGCCAGCCATGAAAACCGCGGCACGCTGATGGATGTGGTGAGCCGGACGGCCGAGGCGTGCTTTATGCCGCTAACCGTTGGCGGCGGCGTGCGGACGATCGACGATATTCGCAATTTGCTGCTGGCGGGCGCGGATAAGGTTTCGATTATGACGGCGGCCGTAAATGACCGCGATTTTGTGCGGCGCGCGGCGGAAAAATTCGGCACGCAATGCATTGTGGTAGCCGTCGATGCCAAAAAGGTTTCAAACGAGGGCGCTCCCGACCGTTGGGAGATTTTCACCCATGGCGGCCGCAAACCAACAGGCATTGATGCCGTCCAATACGCGCAGGAAGTAACCGCGTTGGGAGCGGGCGAAATTTTGCTGACCTCGATGGACCGCGACGGCACCAAAATCGGCTACGATATCGCGCTTACGCGCGCGATTGCGGATGCCGTATCGATTCCGGTGATTGCGTCCGGTGGCGTCGGCTCGCTCGACCATATGGTGGAAGGGATCCGCGATGGTCATGCGAGTGCTGTTTTGGCGGCCTCGATTTTCCATTTTGGGGAACACACGATCCGTGAAGCCAAAGAAAAGCTTCGCGCCAATGGCTTGCCCGTAAGGATCGATTAAATGGCTGATTTTTCGCTGAGCGATCTCGAACGCATCGTGGTTGAACGGGCTAATGCTTCGCCTGATCAATCCTATACGGCCAAGCTTATTCAACGCGGAATGTCGGTTTCGGCAAAGAAGCTTGGTGAAGAAGCGGTTGAGGCCGTGATTGCCGCTGTATCGGGGGACCGCGAGCATTTGATTGCGGAAAGTGCGGATGTTTTTTATCATCTCCTCGTCGTGCTCAAGGCGGCGAATATTCCGCTCGACGAGGTAATGGCGGAACTTAAACGGCGCACCGCGCAAACGGGCTTGGCTGAAAAAGCCGCCCGGCCACAAGCCTGATTTCGGATTCATCGCAAATGAGCGGCATTGGCGATTATCTCAGCTATGAAGCGGAAGCCGATGCGCTGGCTGAAGCCCTATCGCCCTATCGCGTTTTTTCGCGTCAGGAATGGGCGGCATTGCGCGCCGATACGCCGATGACCTTGACGGCGGATGATTTGCAAAAATTGCAATCCTTGAGCGACCCGATTTCGCTCGACGAGGTGGTTGCGATTTATCTGCCGCTGACACGTCTACTGTCGCTGTATGTGGCGGCGACGCAGGGTCTGTTTAAAGCGACGCAGCGCTTCTTGATGGCCGAAGATGGCAAGGTGCCATATGTTATTGGCCTTGCGGGCTCGGTGAGCGCCGGAAAATCAACAACGGCGCGTGTTTTGAAAGCGCTGCTCTCCCGCTGGCCCAATACGCCGAAGGTAGAGTTGGTAACAACCGACGGATTTCTGCTGCCCAATGCCGAGCTCGAAGCAGCAGGTTTGATGGAGCGTAAAGGCTTTCCGGAAAGCTATGATGGCACGGCCTTGATCCGGTTTTTGTCGGATATCAAAGCGGGCAAGCACCATGTTGAAGCGCCCGTTTATTCGCATCTGGTTTATGATGTCGTCAAAGGCGAAAAAATCACCGTCGATCGGCCTGATATTCTCATTGTTGAAGGGCTGAATGTATTGTTGCCGAACCGGCTACCGAAATCATCCAAGCCTATTCCGTTCGTCTCGGATTTTTTTGATTTTTCGATCTATCTTGATGCGCCCGAAGACGATCTGGAGCGCTGGTATGTCAACCGCTTCATGCGGTTGCGCGATACCGCTTTCAGAGACCCGCGCAGCTTCTTCCGCAAATATGCCGAGTTAAGCGATAGCGATGCCGAAGCCATGGCGCGGGATATTTGGCATCGGATCAATCTCACCAATTTGCGCGAAAATATCGAGCCGACGCGTCCCCGCGCCGACCTTATTTTGACCAAAGGCGGGCATCACAGCATCACCGAAGTGGCGCTTAGGAAATTGTAAGCCCGTTTTGCAGCGCTAAATCTTTCAGGCTGGTTTGCGGCCGAGCACCCAAATGTTGAATGGCTTCGGCGGCGGCCAAGGCCCCCATCCGCGCGCAATCTTCATACGAAATGCCGCGCGCAAGGCCCAACAGAAAACCTGCCGCAAAGAGATCGCCTGCACCGGTCGTATCAACCAGCGTCTCAATTGGGAAAGCGCTGACGGCCTTTGTTTCCTCACGCGTCACGACCAATGAGCCGTGCTCGGAACGGGTGACGACACCGAGCGTGCCTTCTTGCCGTAAAGCAGCTAACGCACTGTCGAAATCCGACGTCGCATAGAGGCTTTTGAGCTCGTGCTCATTGGCAAACAGAATGTCGATGGTTTTATCGCGCAGCAATTCGCGGAATTCATCGCGATACCGATCGACGCAGAAACTATCGGATAACGTGATGGACACTTTATTGCCCGCGCGATGGGCGATGCCGGCGGCTTTCCGGAAGGCTTCTTTCGCATCCGGCGGATCCCAGAGATAGCCTTCGAGATAGGTGATGGAAGAGGCTTCAACGATGGCCTCGTCAATATCGTCGGGGTTCAGCAATTGGCAGGCGCCGAGATAGGTGTTCATTGTGCGCTCGCCATCGGGCGTGACGAGGATGAAACTACGCGCCGTGGCCGGACCATCCACCGAACGTGGCGTATCAAAGCGCACGCCGATGGCGCGGATGTCATGGGCGAACACATCGCCCACCGCATCCTGACGAATTTTGCCAATAAAAGCGGCACTGCCACCAAGCGACGCGATGCCGACGGTGGTGTTGGCGGCGGAACCGCCAGAAATAATGGTAGCGGGGCCCATCGCGCCATAAAGCCGCTCGGCTTCCGGCTCGTCGATCAACCGCATCGAGCCTTTATTGAGCTCGTTGGCGATGAGGAAATCATCTTCTGTATGGGCCAACACATCGACGATCGCGTTGCCGATGCCTAAAACATCATGGGATTGATTGGCCATTCACATACTTTCTCTCAATTAGAAACGCGCGCCCGTTTGACAGTGGGCGAGGCTGCCGTCAAGTGCGGGACCGTTTACGGGCCGCGTCCAACGTTTCAAGCAACGCCTCGAGATCGGCTTCGGTGAGGGTGGCGATGTCACGCGCGAGCCGATTGGCAAGCTCGGTTGCTTTCGGCGGAAGTCCCGCTGTGTCGACCGTAATCTTCGGGTTCGATACATCGGCGAGGCGCTGCAACTCGTCCGCCTCGTCCCAGATGATGTTGAAATAATGGATGACGCGCTGAATGAAGCTCCAATTGGGTTTGGAGCGTCGGCCATGCTCTAAGGCCGACAGATAGGTGGCGGACACGCCTAATTCTTCCGCCATGTCTTTCAAGCGAAGGCCGCGGTCTTCTCGCAATTGCCGTAAGCGGGCGCCGAAGGGGGTCATGCTGCGCCACCGCCCCGTTTGCGCCGGATGCGGACATAAAGCGCGCCGGATCCGCCATGGTGCTGGGCGGCAGGTTCAAACCCGATGACATAGGGCCGCATATCCGGCATTCGGAGCCAATGCGGAACCGTGCGCCGCAAAACGCCGCGCTCTTCCAATAGACCTTGATCATTGGGGCCTGAGGCGCCTTTTCCCGTAACCACCAGGATAACCGCATAGCCCATAGCATGCGCGCCGATGATAAAGCGGCGCAGCGCCTCATGCGCTTCGTCTTGTCGTTTGCCGTGCAGATCAATCACCGAATCAATCGGTTGCGCGCCGCGCGAGAGGCGTTGCCGCAAGCGCCTTTCGAGCGGGGCCAGCGGCGGGATGGCGGGTGGCGGAGCTTTTACCGGCGATTGAGGCGCGGGCGTTGCCGGTTTCGGCGGTTTGGTGAATTTTGGCGGCGGCGGCGGGGCTTTTACATCGGGTATGGGGTCAGATGCTGCAATCGGCGCTTCTTTTTTGGGCGTTTTCGACCGAATAGGCTCGATATGGCGCGTGACGTGAGACCAGAGCGATACTTCGTCTGAGGTTAATGTCCTTTTTCGCCGCCCGCTCGACATTTCTCTTCAGCTCCGAGGCAACAAAACGATAAAATCGGCAGGATGACGGATAAGGCCAGCATGATGACCTGCCGCCTCACCCGATCCCATAAAGAGATCGGCGCGTGCAGCACCCAAAATGGCTGATCCCGTATCTTGCGCAATCATCAAACGCGAGAAAGGCACGCTTTGTCCATGCCCATCGGGCAATTCGGCGGAAATGAAAAAGGGCAATCCATAGCTCCATTGCCGCCGATCAACCGCGATGGAGCGGCCTGCGGCCAAACTTGTCGAGGCGGCACCGATCGGGCCTTCGGTCTCGGGCAAATCATCGGAGCGCGAAAAAAAGATATAGGACTGGTTTAATCGCATTAGACGTTCCGCATGAAGCGGGTTGGCGCGTAGCCATGCTTTCAGCGATTCCAGATGAATATCACCGAGCGCCATATGACCTTCTGCCACAATCACTTTAGCAATCGTCGTATAAGGAAAACCGTTTCGACCCGCATAGGTCAGGCGACAGATTTTTCCATCCGGTAGGCGAACGCGGGCTGAGCCCTGAATATGGGCAAAAAACAACTCAACCTTGTCGGGCAGATAGAGAAGTTCCAAACCCTGACCGTCGAGCGCACCATCCCAAATCGCGGCGCGATCATCATAGGGCTCATATCCCTGTTGTGTCCTGCGGGCAGCGGAATAGGGCGCAAGCGGTGACGGCTCATCTTGCGGGAAGGTGACTAGATCATGCGGTCGCGCAAGTACGGGAATTGAAAAATCGGCGGTTTTCTCGAGAGAGCCGGAAATTTCAGGCTCGTAATATCCCGTTAAAAAGCCGCGCCCTTGATGGGGTTCAACTTTATAGGGCTCAAAGTGTGTTTCAAAAAAGACCCGAGCATCGCCGTTTTTTGACGCATGTTCGAGCGCCTTGGTGAAAAGCGGTACCAAACGCGGCTCTTGCCGCCGGGTTGGCCGCAAATGGGGCGTTTGATCGAGCTCCGCTTTTGCGGTTTTTAAGAATGTTAAAAAAGCACTGTGCACTTCATCGGACTGCCAATGATCAATCGCCGAAAAGGGGATGGGTTTAAGATCGGCGTCGATCAGGTCAGGCAGCATGGATTCAACTCAATGGGCCGCCTCGGTCGCGATCAATTTCCATACGGGATCACGGCTGTTGAGTTCACGCGCAAAGGTCCAGATATCGGTCACATCGACAACTTTATCGGCCGCACCATCGGTAATAACACCTGCGGCATCACGCGTAGCGGTGATCAGTTTTGAAAGAAATTGCACCGTGATCTGAGCCGCATTGCCGCGCAATTGCACGTGATGCACATCGGCTTTTTCAATCCCCACAAAGGTTGTCTCAACCGTTTCACCGCGCTTTTCACGATCCGCAATAGCGGCAACAAAACTCTCAAACACGTCACGTGAGAGAAGTTCTCGCAACGTGTTGCGATCCCCCGCTGCGAAAGCCACGACAATGGCTTCATAGGCGCCACGTGCACCGGTAATAAATTGCCGTACGTCAAAGCTTCGATCGGCGGCCACAAGCGCATCGAGCGAATCGGCCAATGGCGTGCCAAGCTCAGCAATGCCTTTCCACCGTGCTGGATCTGCTTCGGGTGCCTCTTCAACAACGGGCTCGGGAGTAGCGTCGCGCGGTGGAGCGGGCGAAACGAGTTTGGCAACAGATGCCAAATTCGACGCAGGCGCCTGATTATCCCGATCGGGACGGGTTCCAAGCACGCTGTAAAGGCGCCAGCCTACAAAGACGGCGAGCAATAAAAAGACGATAATGGACAAATCAAAACTATCCTGCATGAAAATCTAACCAGCTCTGTTTGGCGTTATGCCAAGACACCCGCTTCTATATGGGATTTTATCATCAAAATCCAAATAGCTCACGCTTGACCTTAGGGCAAAAATCACGTTCACGTCTATCATACCGCGATCCCATGTCGATTTTTATCATTTGATCGACACCTAGCCTTGGAGCCCTTGATTATGACCGACGCCGATTCCGCCGACCAAGCCCGTCCTACCCTCTCGGCGCTCGGGCAATATATCAAGGATCTGTCTTTTGAGAATCCAAACGCGCCCAATTCGTTAGTTCCGCGCGAAAATGGACCTAATATTGCGATTAACGTCAATGTTAACGCCAAACAGATCGCCGAAACCGATTTCGAGGTCGAATTACTCTTAGAAGGTAAAGCTGGCGATGGGGACGATGTGATGTTCCGGTTCGAGCTTATTTATGCCGGTATTTTCCGTGTTCTTAATATTCCAGCCGAGAATATTCAGGGCGTCGTCATGATCGAATGTCCGCGGCTACTCTTCCCCTTTGCGCGCCAGATTATCGCCGACAGCGTCCGCAATGGTGGTTTCCCGCCACTGCTCATCGATCCAATCGATTTCGCAGGCCTTTATCAGCAAAAAATATTGCAACAGCAAAGCGAGACCGTCGGCAACGCGTAACTTCTGGTTTGCTTAGTCGTCCACCGCTTCGCGGATATAGTCTTTCCAAATGATGTCGCCACCCAGCGTGGCGACAAAGGCCTCGTGGGCCGCAAGTTCGGTTTCCGACAGGCGGTTTGGCAATGCGTTTGGACGCTTTGTCCTTACGCTTGTGCCTTCATCCGGCCTTTGGCGTTCTGAAGGCTTCGATTCGACGGTCGCCAGACCCAAATCGGCCTGACGGCCACCGGTCAGTTCGATGTAAACTTCGGCCAAAATTTCCGAATCGAGCAAGGCGCCGTGCTTTGTCCGCTTCGAATTATCGATGTTATAACGCTGGCAGAGCGCATCGAGGCTATTGGGTCCAAAAGGATGCTTCCGGCGCGCAATTTGTAAGGTATCGATCACCCGCTCTGAATCAATGGTCGGACGGCTGACGCGCACCAATTCGGCATTGATAAAGCCCATATCGAAAGATGCATTATGCGCAACCAGCGCTGCATCACCGATAAAATCGATAAAATCCTGCGCGATATCGGTGAAAAGCGGTTTATCGGATAAAAATTCAGCCGAGAGCCCGTGCACGCGAAACGCGGCTTCCGGCATATCCCGCTCGGGATTTAGATAGACGTGAAACGTCTCGCCTGTTGGAAGGCGATTGAACAATTCAACGCAGCCGATTTCAACAATACGGTCTCCGCCCAAAGGATTGAGCCCAGTTGTTTCCGTGTCAAAAACGATCTCGCGCATAAATTAGGCTTTTCCTTCAACCATCTTCGTGGCCGCATGTCCGGTACGGCCACTAAAGGTCCTAATGGCGGCATCCACCTGTCGACCGGCGTCTTCTACACCATAGCTCGTATCAATGATCAAATGCGCCTGTTTTCGTTTTTCCGAATCGGGCATTTGACGGGCCAAAATGGCCTTAAAATGCTCTTCTGTCATGCCGGGGCGCGCAAGCACCCGCGCCTTCTGGGCAGAATAATCTGTCGACACGAGAATAATCGCATCAACGCGGTCTTGGCCGCCTGTTTCGAGCAATAAGGGAATATCAAGCACAACGAGGGGCAAAGAACGGGCAAGCGCATCGCGTAAAAACGTCCGCTCGGCTTCACGAACCAGCGGATGAACAATCGCTTCGAGACGTTTGATCGCGTCGGAATGGCCCAAAACCATCGCCGATAGTCGTTTACGGTCGACAACACCGTCGACCACGCTGCCGGGGAAGGCTGCTTCAACCAAAGGGGCTGCTTTGCCCCGATAAAGCGCATGTACAGTCGCATCGGCATCGTAAACCGGCACGCCTCTGTCGCGAAAGAGCTGTGACGTCGTTGATTTTCCCATGCCAATCGAGCCGGTCAGGCCGAGCACGAAGGTCATGAGGTTACGCCTCTAATATGGTCTTCAATAAGGCCACGAAGTTCTGTGGTTACGGTCGGTCTTTGGCCAAACCAATGCTCGAAGCCGGGGACGGCTTGGAACAAGAGCATCCCCAATCCATCAACAGTCGGATTTCCCCGCTGTTTGGCTTGACGCAACAAGCCTGTTTCAAGCGGGACATAGACGATATCCGTAACCAGCGCTTTGAGCGGCAAAGGAGCAAGGTCGATCTCGAGCTCGCCCTGACCTTTCATGCCCAATGACGTCGTATTGACCAAAATATCGGCGTCGGTGAGGGCAAGGGGAAGTTCGGACCAATGCATCGGATGAACCGTTGGACCAAACCGCTTGGCTAGGATTTCGGCTTTTTCGAAGGTGCGGTTAACAAGGCAAATCTGGGTGGCGCCTCTTTCTTGCAGGCCGACTATGATGCTGGCGGCTGCACCGCCTGCGCCCAAGATCACCGCCTTTTTTAAATGTGTGTCCCAATGCGGCGCGCGATCGTCCAAATTGGCGATAAAGCCTTCAACATCGGTGTTATCGCCGCACAAGAGATCGCCCTCAAACCAAAGCGTATTGGCGACTTGCAAATGGTTAGCGCGCGGGCTGGCGCGATCCAACAATCGGAAGGCCGCTTCTTTGTGGGGAAGCGTTACATTGCATCCGACATAGCCATGATCGCGCATCGAGCGCACAAAATTGGCGAAGTTTTCCGGCACCACGTCTTCGCGATTATACTGGCCTTTAAGCCCAAGTTGATCGAGCCAATAGCCGTGAATCATCGGCGAACGCGAATGGGCGATAGGATGACCGATAACGCAAGCCGCTGGCGTGATTTCACTCATAATGACAAGCATCCTTCGCGTCGAAAAAATCCGATGACCCGTTCAAGCGGCAATCCTAACACGGTGAAAAAATCACCTTCAACACGCTCAAACAAATGCACGCCCAAGCCTTCGAGCGCATAACATCCAACATTGTTAAGAACGGCATCGCCAGCATAGTCGCAATAGCGTTCAATCTGTTCTGTTGTCATGCCTCGCATCGTCATGTCGGCTGTATCATGATCTTCGAAAAGAACATGGCCATCGCGGGCGATGGCAAACGCGCTGATCAATTGATGGGTTTTACCCGATAGAAATGCCAGATGGTGTTTGGCCTCATGAATGCTTTGCGCTTTGTGCAAAACCTTTGTCTCGCAGGCCAAGATTTGATCGGCGCCGATGACGTAATGCTCGGGATAAGACAGGCTTGCCAAACGGGCTTTCTCACAGGCTAACGCATGGGCACGATCGACGGGGCTTGATGATTCTGTTGCAAGGGCGTTTTCAAAAGCGCGTTCATCAAACACCGGTACGTGAATTTTCGGAGACAAATGCGCTCCATCAAGCAGATCGCGCCGCGTCTTGCTTTTGGAGGCTAGGACAAGGGGATAATCGCTGATCCATACCGATGAAGAAATGCTCATTGGGTTTCCCGTTGGCGCAGATGATCGCGGTAGAGATCAATAACAGCCGCAGCCGTTTCTTCAATCGAGCGTCGTGACACATCAATCATTGGCCAATTATGCCGCGCGCATAGTCGGCGAGAATGCGCGATTTCCTCGGTAACAGCGGTTTTATCGATATAGGGCGAGTTTTCCGGCGCATTCAGCGTCAAAAGACGGTTTTGTCGGATTTGGACGATCCGCTCGGGGCTGGCCACCAAGCCAACAACCAGCGGCTTTTTAAGCGTTTCGAGCGCAGCAGGCGGTGGAATACCCGGCACCAGCGGGACATTGGCGGTTTTATAGCCGCGATTGGCGAGATAGATGCTGGTTGGCGTTTTCGACGTCCGGCTGACGCCTACCAGAATGATATCGGCGCCGTCGAGGTCCTGTCCCTGTTGGCCGTCATCATGCATCATCGTGTAATTTAGGGCGTCGATCCGTTTAAAATAATCCGAATTCAAGACGTGTTGCGCGCCAGGACGATGCGTATAGCTCAAACCAAGATAGGCTTGGAAAATTGATAAGACCGGATCGAGAACCGACAGGCAGGGACACCCGAATTCAGCGCACGCTGTCTCAAGCCGTTTGGCTAAAGCCTGATCAACAAGGGTATAAAGCACGATACCCGGCGCATTTTCGAGCCCGACAATAACACGATCAAGCTGCGCTTCGTTCCGGATCAACGGATACACATGCTCAATCGCCGATACGGTTTCATATTGAGCGGCCGCGGCTCGACTAACCGCAATCAGCGTCTCGCCGGTGGAATCGGAAACCAGATGGAGATGGAAATAATTTCGATTCAAACCAATCAAACCATTCGTTGCAAGCTGTGGATGCTTTCATGGGCAATGGGGATAAACAGGTATTATTCCGAGTGGTGGAAAACCCCTATCTCCTATCGGGTTAATTTCATCAACAGATGCTTTTTTGGGTGCGACGGCAACCTGGATCTTGCTTACTACGAGGATAAAAATTTTTCCCGCCGCTTTCTTCTTCACATTGGTCGTTTCTAACAGCTTGATATTGCTTGCGAAATTTATTTCTTGCTGGAAATATCGACTGACAAAAAAATTGTCCAGAAAAATTGACAAATGTGGTGAAAACCGTGGACATTCTGTGGATGAGTTCGTGTTATCTTTAATCCCTGTCTAACAACAACAAAAATTAAGAATCTCTTAAGGAATCTCTTTTTGACCCAATCGGTGAATAAGCTCGTGTCTGTCGATAAACCCCTTCTCGCAACGCTGAACGGTATCCAACAAAAACGCCCACCGCTTTGGATCATGCGGCAGGCTGGCCGCTATTTACCAGAATATCGGGAAGTTCGAGCGCGTTCAAAAAACTTTATCGACTTTTGTTATTCGCCCGATTTGGCAACCGAAGTGACGCTTCAACCGATTAGGCGTTTTGGTTTTGATGCTGCCATTTTATTCTCGGACATTCTCGTTGTCCCTGATGCGTTAGGACAAGGCGTATCCTTTGTCGAAAATGAAGGTCCGCGGTTACCTCCGCTGCTCGTCGAAAATAATCTCTCCGAATTGAAAGGTTCAATTGATTTGGATCGGTTGGCGCCGGTTTTCGAAACGATTGGACGGGTTAAAGAGGCTTTGCCGAAGGAAACGACGTTTCTAGGGTTTTGTGGCGCGCCATGGACGGTGGCAAGTTACATGATTGCTGGTAAAAGCACACCGGAATTGGCCCCGATCCGTTTGGTGGCCTATCGCAATCCGGAATATTTGACGCGGTTGATCGATCTTTTGGTCGATTCTTCTATTGCCTATCTTTGCCGACAGGTGGAAGCGGGTGTCGATGCGTTGCAGATTTTTGAGAGCTTTGCCGGTGCTTTAACTGCTGACGGGATCGAGCAATGGTCCATTGGGCCGATCAGGCGGATTATCGAAGGGGTTCGGAAGCGCCATCCGCATGCTAAATTTATTGTGTTTGGTCGGGGCTCGGGCGCGAACCATGTGCAATATGCCACGAAAACAGGTGCGGATGCAGTGGCAATTGATTGGGGTACTGATCCGCACTGGGCAGCGGCAACGCTTCAGCCGTTAAAGCCCGTTCAGGGTAATCTTGATCCGCTAGCGGTAGTGGCGGGTGGTGATCAACTGGATCGCCGCGTGGACGGCATCATAGAGGCCTTCTCGAAGGGGCCGCATATTTTCAATTTCGGCCATGGTATCGTGCCGGAAACGCCGGTGGCCCATGTTGAACGGTTGGTCAAACGGGTGCGGGGCTGAGCTTGGTTTATCTTTGGATAAAAGTGTTACACGTTCTGGCGGTCATCTCGTGGATGGTCGGTTTGCTCTATCTGCCGCGGTTGTTTGTGTATCATTCGACGGTGGAGATAGGCTCGGTGACGTCCGAAACGTTCAAGATCATGGAACGACGGCTTTTAAAGGCGATCATGACGCCGGCGATGGTGGTTGCATGGATCGCCGGACTTTGGATGGCGGTTTCGAGTGGAGCGATTGGCGAGGGTTGGTTTCATGCTAAATTATTGGCAGTGGTGATTCTCAGTGGCGCGCATGGCATGATGGTGGGACAGGTTAAACGGTTCGCGCGGGATGAAAATCGCCATTCGTCGAAATATTATCGTGTTTTCAATGAGATACCCACGCTCTTGATGATTGTTGCCGTGGCGCTGGTTATTTTAAAGCCGTTCTGAAATCTCTCGATTTTCGGCTCGCTTGCCCTTTTTTAAAAAAGACGGTATCGAAGCGCTGTTCTGTTCTCGAAACCTCCAATCTTGACGGGTGGCATCCTCGCTTTCTCAGTCGGTTGGGCCAGCACAGTTTGCTGGATGTCTGTTGGTTTTGATTTTCCCCATTTGCCCTTCTGTGATGCCTTAAGGCATTGCTGCACCATAGAGTCTGTTTATGCGCGAGATGAAGCTTCAAGAACTTAAGAAGAAGTCCCCAACCGAGTTGTTGGCTTTTGCCGATGAGCTTTCGGTCGAAAACGCGGGGACAATGCGCAAACAGGAATTGATGTTTGCGATTTTGAAGCAATTGGCCGCGAACGAGACGGAGATTATTGGCGAGGGCGTAGTTGAAGTTTTGCCTGACGGCTTTGGTTTCTTGCGCTCGCCGGATTCGAATTATCTGGCCGGTCCCGACGATATCTATCTGTCGCCGGCGCAAATCCGACGCTTCGGTTTAAGGACGGGCGATACGGTCGAAGGCCAGATTCGCGGGCCGAAAGATGGCGAGCGTTATTTTGCGCTGGTGAAGGTCAACACGATCAATTTTGAAGATCCGGAAAAGTCGCGCCACAAAGTTAATTTTGATAATTTGACGCCGCTTTATCCAAATGAGCGCTTGAAGCTCGAGATTGAAGATCCGACGCGCAAAGATTTCTCGGCCCGCGTTATTGATATTGTATCGCCGATTGGTAAGGGCCAGCGCGGTTTGATCGTCGCGCCGCCGCGCACGGGTAAGACTGTGTTGCTGCAAAATATCGCGCAGTCGATTACCACCAATCACCCTGAATGCTATTTGATCGTGTTGCTGATCGATGAGCGTCCGGAAGAAGTGACGGATATGCAGCGCTCGGTGAATGGCGAAGTGGTTTCTTCCACCTTTGATGAGCCGGCTTCGCGTCATGTTCAAGTGGCGGAAATGGTGATCGAAAAGGCGAAGCGACTTGTTGAACATGGTCGCGATGTTGTGATTTTGCTGGACTCGATTACGCGTCTCGGTCGCGCCTATAACACGGTGGTTCCATCCTCCGGCAAGGTGTTGACGGGTGGTGTTGATGCCAATGCGCTGCAGCGCCCGAAGCGCTTCTTCGGTGCGGCGCGTAACATTGAAGAAGGTGGTTCGCTGACCATTATTGCGACGGCTTTGATCGATACGGGCAGCCGTATGGACGAAGTGATCTTTGAAGAATTCAAGGGCACCGGCAATTCCGAAATTATTCTCGACCGGAAAGTGTCCGACAAACGCGTCTTCCCGGCGCTGGACATCACCCGCTCGGGAACCCGTAAGGAAGAGCTTCTCGTTCCGGCCGATGTGCTCAAGAAGATGTATGTCTTGCGGCGTATTCTCAACCCGATGGGAACGGTCGACGCGATCGAGTTCCTTGCGGATAAATTGCGCCAAACCAAGACCAATACGGACTTCTTTGAATCGATGAATACCTGATCCGCGCTGACGCCTTGTGAAATGGGGATCGATTCGTGAGCGATACGATCTTTGCGGTGGCCACAGGCCGAGGAAAGTCAGGATTAAGTGTTATTCGGGTCAGTGGTCCGGATGCATCTTTGGCGCTTGCGGTATTTAACATCGGCCCATTGGAGCCCCGTCGGGCGACGCTTCGTCGTTTAAGGGCTGCTGATGCGGAAATCATTGATGAGGCGCTTTGCCTTTGGTTTCCGGGGCCCGATAGTTTCACTGGCGAAGATACGCTTGAATTTCAGTGTCATGGCGCCGTGAGTATTGTCGCGCGGATGTTGGAGCTATTGGGACGCGTGCCGGGCTTCCGGTTGGCCCGGCCAGGCGAATTTTCGCGCCGGGCTTTGGACAATGGCCGCATGGATCTCGTGCAGGCAGAAGGCCTAGCCGATCTGATCGATTCGGAAACGGAACAGCAAAGACAACAGGCTATTCGGCAATTAACCGGCGGATTGAGCCGGGAGGTGGATCAATGGCGCTCCGAACTGATTGCGATCTTGGCTCTGTTTGAGGCTGATCTGGACTTCTCGGATGAAGGGGATGTGGATAGCGGTGTTTTAAGCGGAGCAGAGTTTCGGCTTTCACAACTGAAGGGTCAGATGGTGAAGGTACTGGCTACCGGTGATCGGGGCGAGCGTCTTCGTGAAGGGGTAACGATTGTTTTGGCTGGCGCGCCTAATGCCGGAAAATCGACGCTTCTTAATGCCCTAGCGCAACGAGACATCGCGATTGTGTCCTCCATACCGGGAACGACGCGCGATATTGTCGAGGCACGGCTTGATTTGGGTGGCTATCCGGTGACGGTACTCGACACGGCGGGTTTAAGAATTTCCGCTGACGAGATCGAACAGGAAGGCGTCAGGCGGATGCTCGCCCGCGCTTCTGCTGCCGATATTGTGGTGTGGCTGCGTAGCGCAAAGGAAATCGATTCGGGTCTGCCAACGGAGTTTGGCACTCTACCTGGCTTTGTATTGTCGGTGATAACACAGATCGATAAGGGGGCCCCTGAAATGGAGGGCCTTAAGATTTCGGCGCTGACGGGCGAGGGCATGGATGTATTTCTACAGGCCTTAACCGAGCTGGTTGCCGATCGCATCGGTCAAAGCGCGGAGGGTGCGGTCCTTACGCGCGCTCGTCAGCGGGAAGCCGTTGCCGAGGCGGTCGAATCGGTTGACAGAGCTTTGGCCATCCTGCATTCAGCCGGAACGGAGCTGGTGGTTGAAGAAGTCCGGATCTCGATGCGCGCAATTGCTCGGGTGACGGGCCATGTCGGGGTCGACGATATTCTCGATCGGCTGTTCTCCCAGTTCTGTATCGGGAAATGAGATAGGGTGTTTCACGTGAAACAAGACTCACCGCCATTGCAGGCGACGGCCGATGCGAGCGATCATTTTGACGTGATCATCATCGGTGGCGGTCATGCGGGTACCGAGGCGGCAGCTGCCTCTGCCCGGCTCGGCGCGCGGACGGCTCTGGTCACCACGTCGCTTGAAGCTGTCGGTACCATGTCATGCAATCCGGCCATTGGTGGGCTTGGCAAGGGCCATCTTGTTCGAGAGATCGACGCGCTGGACGGGATAATGGCGCGGGCGGCCGATTTAGGCGGGATCCAATTTCGCGTTCTAAACCGGAGTAAAGGCCCAGCGGTTCGCGGCCCGCGCGCCCAAGCCGACCGGAAGCTGTATCGGTTAGCGGTTCAAAGGCTTCTGTGCGAGACGGAACAGTTAAGCTTTATCGAAGGCATGGTCGATGATTTGGTCCTCGAAGACGGGGGCCGCCGCATCGGGGGTATTGTTTTAAAAGATGGTCGCCGGTTCAAGGCGGGGGCCGTGGTTTTAACCGCTGGTACATTCTTAAACGGATTGGTTCATATTGGTCCGGTTCGCTTCTCGGCAGGTCGAATCGGCGAGCCGCCAGCGCGGATGCTTTCAGGTGCGCTGCAAGCGGCGGGTTTCGAACTTGGCCGGTTGAAGACGGGAACACCGCCACGGCTTGATGGACGCACGATCGAATGGGATCGACTCCAGATGCAATATGGCGATGATCCGATCGAGCCATTTTCTTCCATGACGGAGAAGATCGAGCAAGCGCAAATCGGATGCGGTGTGACCGCTACGACGGAAGCGGGGCACGAGATTATCCGCCAGAGCCTCGGCAGCGCACCGATATACACCGGACAGATTGCCGGGAGAGGGCCGCGTTATTGCCCATCCATTGAAGACAAGGTCGTTCGATTCGGAGACAGAACGACCCATCAGATCTTTTTGGAACCGGAAGGTCTCGACGACCCGACGGTTTATCCGAATGGGATTTCGAGCTCGATGCCGGAGGCGGTCCAACGTGCCTTTGTCGCGAGTATCCCTGGTTTGGAGAAAGCGCGGATCATTCGGCCCGGCTATGCCATTGAATATGATTTTCTCGATCCTCGGTCGCTTTGGCCGACGCTCGAGACCAAGTCGATCAAAGGCCTGTTCTGTGCTGGACAGATCAATGGTACGACCGGCTATGAAGAAGCGGGCGCTCAGGGATTGATCGCGGGATTAAACGCGGCGCGACGGGCCGGTGGCTTGGATGGGATTACCGTCGAGCGTACCGAAGCCTATATCGGCGTCTTGATTGATGATCTGGTGACGCAAGGTGTGACCGAGCCCTACCGGATGTTTACCTCCCGATCGGAATATCGTCTTTCGTTGCGCTCGGACAATGCCGATGAACGCTTGACACCTAACGGCGTGAAGTGGGGCATTGTCGGGAAAGCCCGCCAGGTTGATTTCGAGACACGGTTTACCGCATTGGAAGAGGCGCGGGCGTTGCTTAAGGGATTAACGGTGACGCCGACAGAAGCGATCGGACGTGGCCTGAAGCTGAACCAGGACGGCATCCGTCGCACGGCATTTGATGTTCTTTCCTATCCGGGCCAAACGATGCAAGGGCTTGCGCAGCTCTGGCCAGAGCTTAATCGATTCGGGCCCAAAATGGTTGATCGGCTCGAGAACGATGCGCGCTATGCTGTCTATCTCGATCGCCAGCAGAAGGACATTGAATCTTTCAAACGCGACGAGCTTCTCGTGATGCCGGCCGATATGGATTATTCGGATGTATCGGGACTGTCGAGCGAGTTGCGGAATAAGCTGACGCTGGTCAAACCACGCACGCTGGGTCAAGCGGGGCGGATTGAGGGAATGACTCCGGCAGCGCTGACCGTCTTGGCCGCGAAGGCCCGCCGTCTCGGCAAGCCGTCCGAGCATCAGGTGGCATGAGAATGGCGGGAAAGTCGGGTAGGGCTACACTGGGTCTCGAAGAGGATCGCGAGAGGGCAATCCCGCTGCTGTTTGTTTCACGTGAAACAATGGACCGTTTCGACCTTTATGTCGGCTTGCTCCAGCGCTGGCAGACGATCAAGAATCTTGTCGGTCCCGGAACGATGTCGAGCGTCTGGACACGGCATATTGCTGATAGCGCCCAATTGGCGAAATTTGCCCCCGATGCCCGCATTTGGGTGGATATCGGATCGGGTGCTGGATTTCCCGGTTTGGTGATCGCCATTCTTTTGGCGGATCGGCCTGGATTTCACATGCACCTTATCGAGAGCAATGGCCGAAAGGTGGCCTTTTTACGCGAGGTGGCCCGCACCCTTGCATTGCCTGTCACGGTTCATGATTGCCGGATTGAAGCCGCGTTTTCCGTTCTGCCGGAGCAGATCGAGTGTCTCACGGCCCGTGCTTTGGCGTCGCTCAAAGAGCTTTTGGAAATGCAAGCAAAACTTACCAAAAATCCGTGTATAGGCCTGTTTCTAAAGGGACAAGATGTTGATGCCGAATTGACGGAAGCCGCTAAATATTGGAATATACAGGTGAAAATACACCCGAGCATCACCGATCCGTCCGGCCATATCGTCGAAGTGATCGAAGCCCATTTGAAGGCATGATTTCGGGTTTTGTGAAAAGGTTTAATGCCATGGAAAACTCCGATCTCGCTTCCATCCGGTTGTCGCGCTCTGGTCAAAAGCCGCGCGTTCTCGCGCTAGCCAACCAGAAGGGCGGTGTTGGCAAGACGACGACCGCGATCAATCTCGGAACCGCGCTGGCGGCCATTGGCGAACGCGTCTTGATCATCGATCTTGATCCGCAGGGTAACGCATCGACTGGGTTGGGTATTGATCAGAAGAGCCGTACGGTTTCGACCTATGACATCATGACGGGCGAAGCCAAGCTTGTGGACGCGATCCACGCAACCGCCGTTCCCCGGCTTTCAGTGTCGCCATCGACCTTGGACCTGTTGGGCCTTGAGCTTGAAATCGCCAATGACCGCGACCGGGCCCACAAGCTTAAAAAGGCGATTGCCAGCCTGCACGTTACCCAGATGCTGGCCGGAGAAGAGGGCTTCACTTATGTGCTCGTCGATTGTCCGCCATCGCTCAACTTGCTGACGATCAATGCCATGGCTGCGGCCGATGCCGTTGTGGTGCCGTTGCAATGCGAGTTCTTTGCGCTTGAAGGATTGAGCCAGCTGCTCAAAACGGTCGATCAGGTGCGCGAGTCGCTTAATCCCGGCCTGTCGATCCATGGCATTGTTCTGACCATGTTCGATGCGCGAAATAATCTGTGCTCGCAAGTTGTCGACGATGTTCGCGCCTTTATGGGCACCAAAGTTTATGACACGGTTATCCCGCGCAATGTCCGCGTCTCGGAAGCGCCATCGCATGGCAAGCCTGTTTTGCTTTATGATCTCAAATCAACGGGCGCACAGGCCTATTTGCGCCTTGCCTCCGAGGTTATTCAGCGCGAGCGGGCTTTGCAGGCCGCCTGACATTTTCTACCATTCCATCTGTTAAATAAGGGGATTTACTATGGCTGAGGAGCCCACCCGGTCACGTTTGGGTCGCGGACTTGCGGCATTAATTGGCGATGTTGGCGAGGCGGCTATTCCTGCCGAGCGTTCGCGCGGTCAACGGCGCGTGCCGACCGAGTTCCTGCGGCCGAACCCCCGCAACCCGCGGCGGACCTTTGTCGAAGCGGATCTCGATGACCTCGTCAATTCCGTACGCGAGAAGGGCATTATTCAGCCGATCCTCGTGCGCAACATTCCTGGAATGGAAGATGTGTTCGAGATTATCGCGGGTGAGCGTCGGTGGCGCGCGGCGCAGCGGGCCTCCTTGCATGAAGTGCCGATCATTATCGTCGAAGCGGGCGATAAAGAAGCGCTTGAAATCGCCATTATCGAAAACGTCCAACGCTCCGATCTCAATGCGCTTGAAGAAGCCTTGGGCTATGAGCAGCTGATTGCCGAATATGGCTATTCGCAGAATGATTTGTCTAAAATCATCGGTAAAAGCCGGAGCCATATCGCCAATACAATCCGTCTGGCCCGTTTGCCCGATAGCGTGAAGGCGCTGCTTGCTAGCGGCGAATTGACTGCCGGTCATGGCAGGGCGCTGCTCTCGGTTAAAGATCCGGAAGCGTTAGCCCGCCGGATTATTGAGCGCGGTATGACCGTTCGCGATGTCGAGCGGATCGCCAATGAAGACGATAAGGCTGAAAAAGCACCTCAGGTCGCCAAGCGACGCGAAAAAGATCCAGATACGCGCGCGCTTGAAAAGGCGATTGAAGATGTCCTGGGCCTTTCGGTTTCAATTACGCACGGATCGCGCGGCGGTGAGCTGAAGATTAAATATCGGACGCTCGAGCAATTGGACGCGGTCTGCCGTCGTCTTCGCGATTAAGCGCGTCCGGCCTGCGAGCGACGGGCCGCAATCGCCAAAGTGAGACAGGCGCGGGAAACGAGGCTTTCGCCAAGCGCTGCGTTTTTCCGGCAGGCCGCCTGCGCCTCGCCGAGCGTTGTAATGGCATTTTCAAGGCTCGAGAGGGACCACAGCGACAAATGCCGCTGGAAGGCCGCGCTGCGCTTGAAAAAGATCCGTGCCTGGCGCTCGACATCTTGCATGGATTGCCCGCGATCAAGCCCGATCCGAGATTTGGCCAACACCAAAGCGTGACGCAAGAGCGCACCGACAATGACGCTCGCATCCTGACCCTCTTTGAGCGAACGGTGAAGGGCTATGTCCGCACCAACGGAATCGCCCATAAAGACCGCGTCTGTTAGCATATCGGTAGCGAGTGCCGACGCGTCGGCCATAATGGCCTCGACGTCTTCTGCTCCAACCATCTGTTTACCGCGCGCAAAAAGCGCCAATTTTTCAATTTCGCTGCGCGATAATAGCCGATCCGCCCCTAAAAGCCCGGTCATCAGGGCTTTGGCTTCAGGCGTTGCCTTCAACCCATGTTCGCCCAAAATCTCGTCGATCAGGCGCGGTAGATCGCGTCCGTCATCCGCATAACAGGGCAGGGCGACGGCATGGGCCGATTTTTCGACGCCGGAGCGGAGCGCGTGCTTGGCAGGCAGGTCGCCAGCCTCGATGACAATGGGATTTTCGGGCTTTGCCGATAGTAGGGGTTCTATTGCCGAATTAATCTGGCGTGAGCCGAGCCGTACCCATATGACGCGCTTGCCGCCAAAAAGCCCGAGTGTATTGGCCTCATCAACGATTCGGCTGGCGTCTCCGCCTAAATCATCGCCATCCATGCGGATCAATTGAAACGCGTCATCGGGATCATCGACCAGCGAGCGGGCTATGTGGCGACAGCGTTCATGCACTAGTCCGGCGTCCGGCCCATAGACCAAAACGACGGCAAAGCGAGGATCGGGCTTTCTGACGAACCGATCAATATCTCCGCCTTTGAGCGCGACCATCGAATGGATGCTCCGAACTTAGGATCGGCTTGATAGATAGGCGGCAAGGCTCAACTGGATTTGATCCGCAACATCTTTAGCCACCCTGATCCGCGAGTCTCTTTGGGCACGGACAGCCGCAAAGCGTTGCGACAGGCGGTCAATCGATGCCGTTGCAAAGGCTGAGCTTTCGAGAAGTGTCTTCTCATTGAGATCGGTCAGTTTAAATTGGGCCGTTAACCGGAGCGCAGCCGCATCGGCCCGGCCTGATGTTGTATCGACCGCCGCCGAGACGATGCTTTCGCTCGTTGTAATGACCAACTTATATTTATGCTCGAGAGAAGTGTAATTGCCACCGGAGAGATTAAACAGCAGCTCTTCCCGCAAATAATGGCCTGCTTCATCTTTCATCGGCGCAACGTCGATGGCTGCGAGTTCACGCTGCACCGCGCCTCCGCCTGCTGATGGGCCATAAAGCGGTCTGACACAGGCAGATGTTACCATCACGCCAAGAATGGCCAATCCCGTCAGGAAAAGGCTTTTGGCGCGACTAAGCCCTTTAAATGACGACATTGACGATCCTTTGTGGAACCACCACGACTTTTTTGACAGGTTTTCCTTCAAGTGCTGCTTGAACCGTCTCAAGCGCCAACACGGCAGCCTCGACCGTTTTCGCATCCGCCTCGCGGCTAATGGTAATTTCGCCGCGCTTTTTGCCATTAATTTGGATCGGAATGGTGATGTCGTTTTCGACGATCAGCGCGTGATCGGCTTGAGGCCAAGGCGTTTCTGCCACGAGTTTTGTAAAGCCCAGTTCCTTCCAGCATTCTTCGGCTAGATGCGGCATCATCGGCGCAATAATCTGCACGAGATAAGTCGCAGCCTCGCGCATCGCTGTGATGAATTCGGGGCTAACGGGCTTATCCTTTTTAACCGCCAATTCGGCTTGAAGCGCATTGGCCAATTCATAGGCATGTGCAACGCAACGGTTAAAGCGAAGGCGCTCCACATCCTCTTCGACGCGAATAACCGCGCGATGGGCTGCTTTACGTATGGTCAGCACAGCGTCTTCGGCGGCTGCATCATGCGCATTCGGGGAAGGGGTGAGATCGGCCACGTCACCCACAAGCCGCCATAGGCGTTGCACGAAACGAGCGGCACCTTGCACGCCTTCTTCGGTCCAAATCACATCGCGCTCAGGAGGCGAGTCGGACAACATGAACCAGCGTGCAGTATCCGCACCGAAAGTGCCGATAATATCATCCGGATCAATCGTGTTCCGTTTGGACTTCGACATTTTTTCGATAGAGCCGATATCAACCGGAGCACCCGATGATAAAAGCTTCGCCTTACGATCCGCACCATCGCTGATGATTTCAACCTCGGCCGGCGACACCCATTGGCCATTCGCATCACGATAGGTCTCGTGCACCACCATGCCTTGGGTGAAAAGACCGTCAAACGGCTCGCTAATACCGGCATGACCCGTCTTTTGCATCGCTCGGGTGAAGAAGCGCGAATAGAGCAAATGCAAAATCGCGTGCTCAATGCCACCAATATATTGGTTAACCGGTAACCAGCCATCCACCGCTTTGCGGTCGGTCGGGCGGTCCTCAATCCACGGATCAGTAAAGCGGGCGAAATACCAAGATGAATCCACGAACGTGTCCATCGTATCGGTCTCACGTCGCGCGTCTTTGCCGCATTGTGGGCAGCCGACATGTTTCCAGGTCGGATGGCGATCCAGCGGATTACCTGGTACATCGAAGGTCACATCTTCCGGCAATTTAACCGGCAAATCTTTAATAGGAACAGGAACGGTTCCGCACACTTCGCAATGAATGACGGGGATCGGGCAACCCCAGTAACGTTGCCGTGAAATGCCCCAATCGCGCAGACGGAAATTCACTTTGCGTTTGCCGACGGGTGCATTACCAAGCGACGTCGATTCAAGCCGTTTGGCAACTTCCTCTTTGCCTTGCGCAATCGTCATTCCATCAAGGAATAACGAGTTGATCAAAAGACCTTCACCATCATAAGGCGCGTCACCCACTTGATAAGTTTTTGGGTCGGCATCGGTTGGACAAACAACCGTCTTGATGGGGAGTTTATACGAGGTCGCAAAATCAAAATCGCGCTGATCATGCGCCGGGCAGCCAAAGATCGCCCCGGTGCCGTAATCCATCAAAATAAAATTGGCGACATAGACGGGAAGCGTCCAATTTGGATCGAACGGATGGGCAACACGAATACCTGTATCGAAGCCTTTTTTCTCAGCTTTATCAATGGCTTCCTGGGCCGTACCCATTTTGCGGCAATCGTCAATAAAGGCCGCAAGCTGTGGATTATCCGCAGCGGATTTTTTGGCTAAGGGGTGCTCGGGCGCTAACGCCACGAAGCTCGCACCAAAGAGCGTATCGGGTCGGGTTGTATAAATTTCGATTTCGCTCTCGCCTGCAGGCGCTGTGGCTTTATCAAGCGCAAATCGAACGGACAGACCTTCTGATCGGCCGATCCAATTTTTCTGCATGAGACGGACCTTTTCAGGCCAACGCTCTAAACCGTCTAACGCATCGTTGAGCTCTTGCGCGTAATCGGAAATTTTAAAGAACCATTGCGTCAGTTCACGCTGTTCAACGAGCGCGCCGGAACGCCAGCCGCGACCATCGATCACTTGCTCATTGGCTAGAACGGTTTGATCAACAGGATCCCAATTGACCTTCGCGGTCTTGCGATCAATCAGACCATTTTGCAGGAAGTCGAGAAACATGCGCTGCTGATGCTTGTAATAGGACGGATCACAGGTCGCGATTTCACGGTGCCAATCGAGCGAGAGACCCATGCTTTTAAGCTGAGCGCGCATCGTTGCGATATTGGCGTAAGTCCACGTCGCCGGATGGGTTTTATTCGCCATCGCCGCATTTTCAGCAGGCATGCCGAACGCATCCCAACCCATCGGATGCAAGACGTTGAAACCGCGTGCGCGCTTATAGCGCGCTACAACGTCACCCATGGCGTAATTGCGCACATGGCCCATGTGAATGCGACCCGACGGATAGGGAAACATTTCAAGGACGTAGTATTTTGGTGCAGGATCGTCGTTTTTCGTACGAAAAAGTTCTTTTGTGTCCCAGACCTGCTGCCATTTCCGCTCAGCTTCGCGGGCGTTGTAACGCTCGGTTCTCATGTCAATTCCGGTATAGTCAGTGATGCACTACAATAGCTTCACGCAAACGCTTGCGTCGCGCGGCTCAACCGGACTAGGACACGATTTAGGGCTTGGGGTCAATCTTTCGCAATCGGGAGCACCAAAAATGTCGGACGAACCAGAACATAATGTCGTTGCGCGGTTGCGTCAGGTGCGATCCGAGGTGGAGCGCGCGGCGCGTCATGCACGACGCTCGCCCGATGAAGTGACGCTGATTGCGGTTTCGAAAACCTATTTTGCGGATGCGATTTTGCCCGTGTTGCAAGATGGTCAACGCGTTTTTGGTGAAAACCGTGTTCAGGAATCGATGCAAAAATGGCCCGATTTGAAAGCGCAATTTCCGGATGTCGAATTGCATCTGATTGGACCGTTGCAAAGCAATAAAGCAAAAGAAGCAGTAGCGCTGTTCGATGTGATTGAAACGGTTGATCGCCCTTCGATTGCTGAAGCGTTGGCGAAAGAGTTTTCGAAAACGGAGCGCAGGCCCAAACTCTATGTTCAGGTGAATACGGGCGAGGAGTCGCAAAAGGCTGGAATTTTGCCGCTAGAGGCGGATGCTTTTTTGACCCGATGCAAGGACGAGTGGAAGCTACCGATTGAAGGCCTGATGTGCATTCCGCCGGTGGACGAGCCGCCTTCACCGCATTTCGGTTTATTGCGTAAAATAGCCGAAAACCATGGCCTTAAAACGCTCTCAATGGGCATGAGCGCCGATTTTGAGGAAGCGATTCAAATGGGTGCGACCCATATCCGTGTCGGTAGCGCGATTTTTGGCCATCGGGGTTAGCGTTTACCCGTCCGATCTTTGATAAAGCGCCGCAGATCATCATTAAGATAATCAGGCGCGGTGAGATGGGCGCCAAAGGATTGGAGGGTCGCCCCGTCGAGCGAGGTGGTTAGCCCGATCACGCCCAAACCAGCGGCGCTGGCCGAGGTGACACCGGATTTTGAATCTTCAAAGGCCATGCTGCGCGTCACATCGCCATCAAGACGCGATAGACCTGTGAGGTAGGGGAGCGGGTGGGGCTTAGCGTGCTCTAGATCATCCGATAAAATGACAGCCGAAAAGCGCTCGGTTGCTTGAAGTGATTTTAAAACGAGTTCCGCATTTTCTTTTGGTGCATTGGTGACGGCCGCATACCGCAATCCTGCTGCGTCGGCCCAATCGAGAAGATCGATTAGCCCTGCAATCGGCTCCATATCGCCGACCATGGAGCGGAAGAGGGCCTCTTTTTCCTGACCTATTTTAATGTGATCGGGAACGGATAGGCCCGGCAATAAATCGGCCAAAACATCGTTGTTCATTCGCCCCGATATACGGTGGCGATAGGTCTCATCATCCACATGGACACCGAAGCGGCTTAATATCTCGTTGAACGCGACAATATGGACTTTATCCGTATCGACGAGCGTTCCATCGATATCAAACAGCAGGCAGGGTTCCGTTGGCGTCAGCACGTGAAGGTTCTTTCAGTGAATGCGAATTCGCATGGTTTTGTGCAAATGGGATAGAAAAAGCTTCATTCCTTTGCGGTCAAAGGCAATGCAGCCTTCTGTCGGTTTAAATCCCGGTCGCGCCAGATGAATGAAAATGGCGCTTCCTCGGCCGGAAATAGCAGGACGCCTGTTCCAATCCGTCTCAACAACAATGTCATAAAGACCATCGTCTCGCCAAAGCTTTTCGTAGGAGTGAGTGCTCGGCAAAGGAATTTCGCGGTTATACCGCGGCGAGCGAGAATCATCGCACCAACCCATCGTGCGGGTAATGGCTTTTGCAGGAAGGGCGAAACGGTTGCGTCTGAACTGGTCTGGCCTGAAATAGATCATCACCGGGCGAAGCAGCGCGCGCGGCGTGCCGCCGTCTCCTTCGCGCTTACCCGATACAATCCCCGATTTGCCGATCGCGCAGGGTAAAGTCAGCGTTCCCATCCGAATAAATCCGCGATGTTTTTGGCTGATATGTGCGAAGAGATGGGCAATCATGCGCTTGATCCGCTGAAGCTTTGTGAACAAGGATCAAAGACTTGCCACGTGTCCTTAGGCTGGTCTACTCACAGATGATGCTACGGACAAGGTCCTACAAATGAAGGTTGCCGATTGAATGGCCGAGACGCTTTCGATCTTGCTTTTAAGCGATGTGAAAGGCCGTTGCGTGCTGTTGGCCGAGCAATTGGCGCTTGATCCGGATTTTTCGGTATCGATTGCCCAAAAACCCTATCACTTTGAACGCCCCCTTGATGTCGAGCGGATTGACCTTGTCCTCGGCTTTGATGGGCTGGGGCCGGAAATCCATGACTTGCGGGCCTTGGGTTATCGCGGTCCGTTTTTGCAATTGGGGCATGGCGCTGAACCGATCCCTGATGTTGAAACCTTGGACCTTCCCCTTCGCGCTTCGGCTTTGATCGGCCGCATTCGCAGCCTGGTTCGGACCTTTAAAGTTCGGGAAGATCCATGGCTGACGATCGGGCCCTATCGGCTTTCACAAGGGACGCGGGTGCTCGAAGGCCCCGATGGACAATCTGAAAAGCTGACCGATAAAGAAGCGGATTTTTTAAGCTTCATGCACCGTGCGCGCGGCGAGATTGTTTCACGCGACGTATTATTGGCCGAGATTTGGGGCTATAATGCCCAAGTGACAACGCATACGCTTGAAACGCATATTTATCGCTTGCGCCAAAAGATTGAAAAAGATCCCGCCAATGCAGAGCTTTTAATCACCGAGCCCGGTGGGTATCGGCTGATCGAGCGGACAGACAAGGCCCCTTCCCATGGCGATTGACGACGATATTTTATTGCTTAGACGGCTCGATTTTTTCCAAGTCTTCCAGCCAGATCAGCTGCGGCTGATCTTGTTTGCGGCTGATTCCCGAATTTTGCGTCCGAATGAAGTACTATTTTCAAAAGGAGATGTGGCCGATGAGGGTTATCTCCTTCAGTCTGGCCTGATTTCACTCACCAGCGATTCCCATAAAGCGGCGGAATTTGTCCGCCCGGGAATGCTGATCGGCGAATATTCTCTCTTGGCGGAAGGGGAGCGGGCCACGAATGCTACCGCGCGCGAAACATCCCGCATTATCATTTTTCCGCGCAAATTGATTTTACGACTGCTGAACGAATATCCCGATGCCGCGCAAGCGCTGCGGGAAAAACTGGCTTTACGCGCGGATGCTTTTGCAAAAGCGCTCGATCGAATTGTAGCGAATAACGCGATCTGATTTATGCCAGCTCGATGGTAACGGGAACGTGATCGGAGGGCCGCTCCCAACTGCGAGCATCGCGATGCACAGTCAAGGATGAAAGCCCCGGAGCAAGGGCTTTGGAAACCCAGACGTGATCCAGCCGCCGGCCGCGGTTTGAAGCCGCCCAATCCGCCGCGCGATAGCTCCACCACGTATAAACCCGTTCCGGCTCGGGCTTAAGCGTGCGGATGGCGTCGACCCATTCCGCCGCATCAATCGCTGCATTCAATTTTTCGCATTCAATCGGCGTGTGGGAGACAACATCCAGCATTTGCTTGTGGCTCCAGACATCGTTTTCGAGCGGAGCGACGTTCAAATCACCGACGAGAATGGCTTTGCCCGCGGCAGGTCTATCGGACAATCCCCAATCCCGCATCTCGTCGAGGAAAGTGAGCTTATGCGCGAATTTTTCATTCGCTTCCGGATCGGGCACGTCACCACCGGCGGGGACATAAAAATTATGGATCGTGACATCTTTGGCGGCGCGCGCCTCTTTGCCATAGGTAACGCTGATGTGGCGGCAATCATTCTTTGCCGCAAAAATGCGGCTATCTTGGCTCACGAACGGCAAGCGCGAGAGAATGGCCACGCCGTGATAGCCCTTTTGGCCATTTACCGCGATATGGGTGTAGCCGAGCTTTTTAAAATCACCGCTTGGAAATTGATCGTCGGGGCATTTGGTTTCTTGCAAACACAACACGTCCGGCCGTGTCTCTTCCAAGAAACGTTGTACAAGACCCGTACGAAGGCGAACGGAATTGATGTTCCAAGTGGCGACGGTCAGGCTCAAAGCAGATCCCCTTTTTGCTATGATCAGGGGTATTGTTTCACGCCTCGACTAGCAAGCGCGGAAACGCTTTCTCCGCTCGCAAAACACCTTATTTTTTACGGGTCGAATTGGGGTTTTCTGGAATGACAAATTGCATCGCATCAGGCTCGTGCCGTGTGTCGATATTGGCCAGAACAACATTGACCTCATAGCCTTGCGGATCGGTTACGGTCCATTGTTTGAGCACCAAGGATTTAGGGTCAAAGCCTAAAACAATGCGTGAGGTGCCGCCGAAGGTGGATGAATCTTCGGCATAAACGGCTATGCGCTCGCCTTCATTGACGACTTCCGTCACCTTAAAATCACGCGCGAGATTGATCGTCCCACCGAGCAAAAATTTGAGTGGGGTGAGGCCGATGGAATAGACGTCTTGCGTATTGAGTTTTGAATCAATCACGGCAACGGAATTGCCATCGGCAATGATGGTGATGGTGCTTGGCGGATTGTAGTCAAACCGCAAGCGACCGGGTCGAAGGACCGTGAGTTTGCCGGATGTTTGTTGGCCATTGGCGCTGAATTGCGAGAATTTGGCGCTGAACTGTTTCAAATTGGTCAGCGATTCATTGATATTGGCCAGCATTTCTTCCGGTGAGATATCGATGGCGGCCGGCTTCGTAGGAGCGGGTTTGACAGGCTGCACAACAGGCGCCGTTTCTTGTGCGGGTGTGGGAGAAGTTATGCCGAAATTGGCCGGGCGGCGCGGGGGCAACGGAATTTTCCCGCCAATCGCTTGAGCATTGGCGGATGCACCCATGAAAAGCTCGATGCAGAGCCACCCGCACACCATCAAGCGGGCGTGCTGTTTTTGATCAGTCGCCGTCAAAATCGCGCCCGCCTTCAGACCGTGCCTCGATCAGAATCTCGCGCTTTCCTGCATGGTTGGGTTGGCCCACAACGCCCTCGTCTTCCATCCGTTCCATGATTGAAGCCGCACGGTTGTACCCGATTTGGAGACGCCGTTGAATATAGGATGTTGACGCTTTCCGATCGCGCAAGACAATGGCGACTGCTTGATCATAAGGGTCTTGTCCGGCCGATCCAAAGCTGCCTTGATCGAAAACCGCCCCATTCGCCCCGTCTTCAAGATCGGCTTGGTCTTCGCGGGTAACGTCATCAAGGTAATTCGGTCGCCCTTGCGCTTTGAGATGCGCCACGACTTTTTCCACTTCGCCGTCGGAGACAAACGGACCGTGCACGCGGCTGATGCGTCCACCGCCTGCCATAAACAACATATCGCCTTGTCCGAGGAGCTGCTCGGCCCCTTGCTCGCCCAAAATTGTGCGGCTGTCGATTTTCGACGTCACTTGGAACGAAATTCGCGTCGGGAAATTGGCTTTAATCGTGCCCGTAATGACGTCGACCGACGGACGCTGAGTGGCCAGTACCACATGGATACCGGCGGCACGCGCCATTTGCGCCAAGCGCTGGATCGCGCCTTCGATGTCTTTGCCTGCGACCATCATGAGGTCGGCCATTTCGTCGACGATGACGACGATATAGGGGATCGGCTCGAGCTTCATGATTTCGTCTTCGAAAATCGCTTCGCCCGTATCGCGATCAAAGCCCGTTTGAACCGTTCGCGTAATGGTTTCGCCCTTGGCGGCGGCTTCGGTCACACGGGCATTGAAGCCGTCGATGTTGCGCACACCGAGCTTCGACATTTTCTTGTAACGCTCTTCCATCTCGCGCACCGCCCATTTCAGCGCGACGACGGCTTTGCGCGGATCGGTCACAACGGGGGTCAGGAGATGGGGAATGCCGTCATAGACGGATAGTTCCAACATTTTGGGATCCACCATGATCAAGCGGCACTGTTCCGGCTTCAGCCGATACAGAAGCGACAAGATCATCGTGTTGATGGCGACCGATTTACCGGAGCCTGTGGTACCGGCGACGAGCAGATGCGGCATGCGGGCAAGATCGACCATCACGGGTTCGCCGCCAATGGTTTTGCCAAGTGCCAAAGCGAGCTTCATTTGGCTATCGCCGAAATCATCTTGCGAAATAAGCTCGCGCAAATAGACCGTTTCGCGGCGTTGGTTTGGAAGCTCAATGCCGATTGCATTGCGTCCCGGAACAACGGCGACACGGGCAGAAATGGCACTCATTGAACGCGCGATATCGTCCGCCAAACCGATGACACGTGAGGATTTAATGCCGGGTGCAGGTTCAAGCTCGTAAAGCGTGACGACAGGGCCGGGCCTTACATTGACGATTTCGCCGCGAACACCAAAATCTTCGAGCACGCCTTCGAGCAATCGGGCATTTTGCTCGAGCGCATCGCTCGACATGACGGGACCTACCGATTTTTTGGCTTCGGTCAGGAGCGTCTCGGATGGCAAGGTGTAGAGATCGAGTTCGCCGCTTTTGGTAACCGCTGGCTTTGCCGGTTTTGCTGCGGCTTTTCGGGTGCGCGTCGGCGTTGGAGTGTTGATCACTTCCTCTTGTTCGAAGGCGTGATTTTCGGAGAGGCCAGGTTCCATACGGCCCTTACGCTTTGAGTGAAGCGTATTGAACGGATCATCCGGCGTTACCCGCGCGACATACCATCGATGGATGGCATTTTTTACACTCAACACGCCGTGAAAGAGCGCACCAAGCCAAACGATGGCGATGTTTGGATCGCTTTGATGATCCGCTTCTTCTTCATCGTCATCTGCAAAGGATTCGTTCCGGTTTGATCCGGTGTCACCCCACGAGGATTGCTGATCCTCACGCGGTCCGAAGCCTATGCCTGACGCGATGATCAATCCGAAGAAAGCAACAGCACCCAACAGAACGAGCATTAAAAAGCGCGTTGAAGAACCCGCAAAAGCGGGCAGTTTTTGAGCGGCATTGAGGATCGCATCACCCGTAATGCCCCCCAAACCGATTGGCAGTGGCCAATTCCCGATGATCGGAAGCGCGCTGATGATGGCGCACGCAGCTAGTCCGCCGAAAATCCAGACAGCGATACGCAGCTTGATCGGCGTGATGGACTTGCCGGACATTAGCCGGAAGCCCAAAAATCCGAGAGGCGCTAACCAAGCCATGGCGCCAAGCCCGAACAATTGGATCATGATGTCTGAGAGCATAGCGCCCGGACGACCCAAGAGATTGCTGACGGGTCGATTGACGGCCTGATTAAAGCTCGGATCTTGAACCGACCACGATACGAGCGCCAGAGCGATACAAATCGCGATGACAATCAAACCGATGCCGATGATTTCCGAAAGACGCCGGCCGAAAAACAGCTTGAGGTGGCCTGATACCTCGTCAAATTCGGCTTGTCGGGAACGGGAAAGACGCATCGGTAACATAAAGCCTTTTAGAGGGAATATCTTGGTTTAGGCGTCGTGGGTTAACGCCTGCTTAACCTTGCTCCTTTGGCACAAAAAAAGGCGGCCTTTGGGAAGGCCGCCAAGGTGCTTTTTGGGAGGAAACCAACCGGGGGGCCATAAGCCCCCCGGGAAGAGGATCAGTTGTTATATGCACGCTCGCCATGGCTTGCGATGTCGAGACCTTCGCGTTCCTGTTCAACAGGGACCCGGAGACCGATGACGAGGTCGACAAGCTTGTAGAGAATGGCCGAGCCGACACCAGACCACACCAAGGTGAGGCCGACGGCCTTTGCCTGGATGATGACCTGAGCCAACATATCGTAAGGTGCTTCGGCTGCCGTGCCTGGGGTGAGGCTGTAATCGACGAGACCAACGCCACCCAGACCCTTCGACACCAAGACGCCGGTTGCGAGCGCACCAAGGATACCACCGACGCAGTGGACGCCGAAGACGTCGAGCGAGTCGTCGTAACCGAAGGCATTCTTAACCGTCGAGCAGAAGAAGAAGCAAACGCCGCCAGCCAGAAGGCCGAGAACGATCGAGCCCATTGGACCTGCATAACCAGAGGCAGGCGTAATGGCGACAAGGCCTGCAACCGCACCCGATACGAGGCCTAGAAGCGAAGGCTTGCCCTTGGCCATCCACTCAACAAACAACCAGGAAAGAGCGGCTGCAGCGGTCGCAACGAAGGTGTTGACGAAGGCGAGTGCCGTTGTGCCATTGGCTTCGAGGTTTGAGCCAGCATTAAAGCCGAACCAGCCAACCCATAGAAGCGATGCACCGATCATGGTCATTGTCAGCGAGTGAGGTGCCATCAACTCTTTGCCATAGCCTGTACGCTTGCCGATCATGAGAGCGCCAACCATGCCTGCAATACCGGCATTGATGTGAACGACCGTGCCGCCTGCGAAGTCAAGCGCACCCCATTTGAAGACCAAGCCAGCATCGGCATTGACCGCATCAAGAGCTGCTTGAGCAGTAGCCTTTGTTGCATCGTCCGTTGCAGCCGCCAAAGCAGCAGCAGCATTGCCGATGGCGTCAGGGCCGCCCCAATACCAAACCATGTGGGCGATAGGGAAATAAATAACCGTAACCCAAAGAACGACGAAAACGATGAGGGCTGAAAACCGCACGCGCTCAACAATCGATCCGATGATCAGAGCTGGCGTGATGCAAGCAAAGGTCATTTGGAAGGCCATGTAAACTAGTTCAGGAATGTAAACGCCATTCGAGAAGGTCGCCGCCGTTGCATCGGGTGTTACGCTGATCAAGAAGGCCTTCGAGAAGCCGCCAACATAATCATTGAGGCCTGCGCCATTGGTGAATGCGAGCGAGTAACCATAGGCCACCCACAGAATGGCAACGATGGCCACAATCGCGAAGACTTGGGCGAGAACCGAAAGCATGTTCTTGGAGCGCACAAGACCGCCATAGAAAAGGGCAAGGCCTGGTACCGACATCATCAAAACGAGCGCTGTCGAAATAAGCATCCAGGCGGTATCGCCTTTGTTGGGCACGGGCGCATCGGCGGCATAGGCCACCGTTCCGGCAAGTGCTGCAAGGGCTACGCCCCCAAGCACGGATCGAATAGATTTGGACATTGTCATGAAACTATCCCCCTTATGACGGCGTCAGAGCGCGTCGTTGTCGCGTTCGCCGGTCCGGATGCGGACGGCTTGTTCAATTGGGAAAACAAAGATCTTGCCGTCGCCGATTTGACCGGTTTTGGCAGCCGCGGTGATCGCGTCGATCACTTTGCCGACGAGCTCGGAGGCAACGGCGACTTCGATTTTCAATTTAGGGAGAAAGCTCACGGCATATTCGGCACCGCGATAGATTTCCGTATGTCCCTTTTGGCGACCGTAGCCCTTAACCTCAGTAACGGTCAGACCGTGAACACCGAGGGAGGTCAACGCGTCCCGCACCTCTTCAAGCTTGAAGGGTTTAATAATGGCCATCACAATTTTCATGGCGTCTTTTCCCTGATTTGCCGTCGCGGACCATGCGGACGCGACTTCAGCTGAAAAGACTAATTCAAGGCTCGTGCCAGCCCAGATTCAGGGCGATTCAGGGCGATTCCGGCACGATGCTGCCCAATAGACGCACAACAATGCGTCACATGCCTAATTTTTAATCAATTCAACTTCAGGCGAGATCGGGCCGATGCCGAATGAGGCCTTCTTGGGCAACCGAGGCAATCAATTGTCCCTGACGGGTAAAAATCGAGCCCCGTGCGAAGCCGCGCGCACCGCCCGTAAAGGGGCTGTCTTGCGCGTAGAGCAACCATTCATCCGCGCGGAAGGGGCGATGAAACCAAAGCGCGTGGTCGAGGCTGGCCGCTTGTACTTCGCGCTCAAACACGGTGCGGCCATGGGCGACGAGGGTTGAGTCCAAAAGCGTCATATCGGACGCATAGGCCAAAACGGCTTGATGGATCGCGGGGTCGTCCGGCAAGGGACCTGTCGCGCGGATCCAGACATTGAAGCGGGGCTCCAGCGGCTCGCGTGACATATAGCGCTTAAACTCGACAGGGCGCAGTTCGATCGGCCGCTCCCGCTCGAAATATTTTCTCACCGGATCCGGCATCAACGGCATCACGCGGGCGCGGATGTCTTGCTCGTTCGGCAAATCGTCAGGGTCTGGCACTGAAGGCATGGCGATATCGTGGCTAAATCCCGCTTCTTCGACCTGAAACGAGGCTGAAAGCGTGAAAATCGGTTGGCCATGCTGAATGGCCTTCACCCGCCGTGTGGTGAAGCTCCGGCCATCGCGAATGCGCTCGACATCGTAAATGATCGGGATCTTTGGATCCCCTGCGAGCAGGAAATAGCCGTGCAGCGAATGGGGAGCGCGCCCTTCCACCGTTCGGCACGCGGCCACAAGGGCCTGACCGATCACTTGCCCGCCAAATACCCGTTGCCATCCGGCATCGGGGCTTTGGCCCCTGAACAGATTTTCTTCGAGCTTTTCAAGATCGAGGATGGTGAGCAGGTCTTTGACGGCAGAACGCATCATATCTCCTTGGTGTCGGAGCCATACTGGTTCAGTTCGCGGCGATTTACCACCCTGAATAGATTGACGCATTGCGAGTTTGGGTGGCGGAGCGTAAGACCGGATCGGATCACATGGAAGGGATGCTCGATGAAGCGTTTCGACATTGTCATTGCCGGAGGCGGCATTACAGGCTTAAGCCTCGCTTTGACGCTGAAGCGCGTCTTGCGTGGCGCGCTTTCGGTTTGCCTAATTGAATCGTCCGCGGGACGGGACGATGATCGGGCGTTCGCGTTTTCAGCCGGATCGAGACGCTTGCTGCAAGCATTGGGCGTCTGGGACGCCATTGAGCCAGACGCTCAGCCAATCCACGACATGGTGATCACCGATAGCCGGTTGGATGATCCGGTTCGTCCCGTATTTTTGACCTTTGGCGGCGAAGCAGCCCAGGGTGAGCCCTTCGCGCATATGATCCCCGAACAGGCGGTGACAAACAGCCTGCAGGAGGCCATCCGGCATTCTGGCGTCGAAATCGTCAAAGGCGAAGCATTTCGCTCCAAACCGGAAGCAGGTGGTACGGTTGTAACGCTCAGTGATGGAAGAGCGATCAAAGCCTCACTTTTATTGGCGTGTGATGGTGCAAAATCACGGCTTCGCGAAGACGCCGGAATCGGCTGGATCCATTGGGCGTATCAACAATCGGGCATTGTGGCGACGATTGGCATTGAGCGCGAGCATAACGGGCGGGCCGAGGAGCACTTTTTGCCGTTCGGTCCCTTTGCAGTTTTGCCTTTGACGGGCAATCGCTTCACGATGGTGTGGACCGAAGCCAAAGATCGCGTGCGCAGCCTCTTGGCGCGGGATGATGTCGAATTGATCGAAGAGATTGAAAGGCGCGTCGGCTTGCGTCTTGGCAATCTCAAACTTTTGAGCAAACCGCGCGCCTATCCGCTTGGCTTTGGCATCGCCCGCCGCTTTGGCGCGGAACGTTTGGCTCTTGTTGGCGATGCGGCCCATATGATTCACCCCATCGCGGGTCAGGGGCTTAATCTCGGTTTGCGCGATGTGGCAGCTTTGGCTGAAATCATTGCCGATCACGCAGCGCTTGGGCTTGATGTGGGTGATGTATCGGTCATCGAGGCGTATGAACACTCGCGTCGCGCCGATACGGTTGCGATGTCGTTGGTCACCGACGGCATGAATCGCCTGTTCTCGAACGATGCCATGCCGCTTCGTCTGATGCGCGATTTCGGCCTCGGCGTCGTTGATCGGATGCCACGGGTGAAAGGGCGGCTGATCCGCGAGGCGGCAGCAATCAGTGGCCATATGCCACGCCTGATGCGCGGCGAAACCTTGCCCGGCTTTTGAGATTAGCCGTTAGGCTCGTCGAGCGCCGCCATAATGCGCGCCAGCGTGTGGTCTTTGATCCCAATCTTTTGCAATTCGGCGATGGTCGCTCGGACGTAATCGGGATTATTGCCGGAAACGCCGACACCATGGCGTACGCGCTCGACCAAATCCTCATGCGATAATTTTTTAGCATATTGCGAATGAGTGCGGTCTGCGGTGAATGCGGTGGCGTTTACGAGCCTGCCATCGGCCAAACGCAAGCGGTGATGGGTTTCAAGATAAACCGATGTTACCTGTTCGCGCTCCCGCAAATAAGCGAGCGTGGCCTCCGCCCGATCTTGAGACACGCGAAACGCAATTCCACGGCATGAGCCGCCTTTATCAAGGCCCAGCACCAGACCCGGGCGTTCCACGCTGCCGCGGTGGTGAACCGAGAGGATGCACAAAGCGCGGTGATAGCCGTTCAACGTCGCTTGAACGCGCTCTTCATACGCAAAGCCCGGTCGCCACATCAGGGATCCGTACCCGAATATCCAGAGATCGTTATCTGTTGCCTGCTTCGCCATAAAATCGACCTATCAGCGCGCGTTCACGCCCGCAAGCGGTGTTTCGATCTTGGCGTTTAAGGTGCGGCTGGGCTAGATTGCCGAGATCCGCATCAGGAATACCCAATCGTGAATGATCGTTCGGTTTCATCGCCCAAAAAACCCTCGCGGATCGGCCTTTATATCGTACCGGGCTTTATTGGCCTCCTAGTCATTGCCGTCTCGATTTGGTGGGTTGCGGCCACGCGAATGGCCGATGCCGGGTTTGATCGCTGGCTCGCCAATGAAGCGAGTTTGGGTCGGCAGTGGAGTTGCACCTCGCGCTCCATGGCGGGTTTTCCTTTTCGCATCGAATTGCGGTGTGACGGGCTTTCGATGATGGCGGATAAAGGTGACGTTCGATCGGCTAGTCTTGGTGGATTTTTGGCGATCGCGCAGATTTACGATCCAAAGCACGTGCTTGTTGATGTGAATGGTCCGCTAACGGCGCGATTAGCCAATGGCCAAACCGCTTCTTTCGCATGGCAAGCGATGCGTTCGAGTCTGCATTTTGAAACATCCATCCGCGCGGATCGCGTTTCATGGGTCGTTGACGATTTGACGGCGGAATCACCCAACCCGCTTGTGTCCGGCAAGCTCGGCCATGCCGAATTCCATATGCGGAAAATCGAGGGCGAGCCCAACACGCCTTCAGATGTTGAAATGGTGATGACAGCATCAGGCGGCACATTGCATGACCTTCCGCCCGCTGCATCGTTTGATGCCCATTTTATCGTGAAAAAAGGGTGGCTAATGGCTGAAAATCCAGGCCAAGCCGGCCTTGAAAATTGGCGGACCTCCGGCGGCGAAGTTTTAGTCGATCAATGGACCATGAAACGCGGCGAGCAAGCGCTTGATCTAAAGGGCTCGGTTACGATCGATGATGGTCATCGTCTCAATGGAAAAATCGATGTATCGGCTTCGGGGCTCGGAGAAGCGCTGAAAGAATCGGGCCTTTCTATTCTCGGCGGCTCTCTTGGCGCGGGCAGTGTTAAATTACCCTTGATCCTGAACAAAGGCCGCTTGCTGATCGGGCCTTTGAAGATCGCCGAAATACCACCGCTTTATTGAGCGCTATTTTTGGGCTGCCGACCGAAATCGGGTGCTGCGGAATCTTGTCCGATTTCAATAATCGACCGTCTAATCGCGCGGGTGCGGGTAAAGTGATTGAACAGGGCTTCGCCATCGCCGTAGCGGATCGCGCGTTGGAGCGATGAGAGGTCTTCGGTAAAGCGTCCGAGCATTTCAAGAACGGCATCTTTATTGTTCAAAAACACGTCACGCCACATCGTCGGATCCGATGCCGCAATGCGCGTAAAATCACGAAAACCACCGGCCGAGAATTTGATCACTTCGGATTGCGTAACGGCTTCAAGATCAGCCGCTGTGCCTACAATGTTATAGGCGATGAGATGCGGCAGATGGCTAGTAATCGCCAACACCAAATCATGATGGCTGGGGGACATTTCCTCCACCATCGATCCGGCTCCTTCCCAGAAAGTGCGCGTTTTGGCGATGGCTTCCGCATCCTGCGCCTCAGGCGGGGTAAGGATGCACCAGCGGTTGAGGAATAGCGTCGGAAAGCCTGCATCCGGTCCGGATTGCTCGGTTCCCGCAACGGGGTGCGCGGGAACAAAATGCACGCCTTCGGGGATAAAAGGCGCAATCTGCGCCACAATCGAACCCTTAACCGAGCCAACATCGGAAATAATAGCGCCTTGTTTCAAGCTCGCTTGCATCGCCTCCGCAACGCTTCCGCAAGCACCAACGGGCACGCATAATATAACGCAATCGGCATCACGGACGCCTTCCGCAATATTACTTGTTACCGTATCGGCCAGTTTGAGCTCCGAGACCCGCGCGCAGACCTCTTCCGAGGCATCAATCGCCACAATATGACGGGCAAGGTTTTTTTGCCGTGCGACGCGGGCAAGCGACGAGCCGATAAGGCCCAGGCCAATCAGCGCAAGTCGTTCAAAAACGGGTGTAGCCAGCGGTGGTCCCAAACGATCAGGCACGCGATGGATTCCCACTCATAAACGCCGCAAGCGTTGTCACAACTTTACGGTTGGCCTCTTCCGGTCCAATCGTCAGACGCAGGCAATCGGGCAGGCCATAGGCACCGACCGCGCGCAGCACGAGACCATGCGCGGATAAAAACGCATCCGCGTCTTTGGCTGTTTTGCCCGGTGTTTTCGGGAAATGCAGCAAGAGGAAATTACCCACGCTTGGGGTTACGCCAATACCGAGCTTTTCGATTTCGGTGGTGAGCCAAGGAAGCCATTGATCATTGTGCGCCAGCGCTTTTGCGAGATGATCTTCGTCGTTTAACGCGGCAATTCCGGCCTCCAATGCAGGACCATTGACGTTGAACGGACCGCGGATGCGGTTCAACGCGTCGATAATGCCAACGGGTCCATAGCACCAACCAAGGCGCAACATGGCGAGGCCGTAAATTTTCGAAAATGTGCGCGTCATCACGACATTTTCGCTGGTCGCAACAAGCTCGATGCCAGAGGCATAATCATTGCGCCGCACATATTCGGCGTAAGCGGCGTCGAGCACCAAGACGACATGTTTGGGAAGCGCCGCGTGTAACCGCTTCACTTCGTCGAACGGAATATAGGTGCCCGTCGGATTGTTCGGATTGGCGAGATAGACGATTTTCGTGCGCGGCGTCACTTTGGCCAGAATGGCATCGACATCGGTGGTGAGGTTTTTCTCTTCCGCCACAACAGGGGTTCCGCCTGCGGCCATGATCGCGATTTTGTAAACCAAGAAGCCATAGGTCGTGAAAATACCCTCATCACCAGGGCCGATATACGCGCTTGTAATGAGCGAGAGCAGCTCGTCCGAGCCCGAACCGCATACAATACGGGCGGGATCTAGCCCATAGCGCGTGCCAATGGCGTCGCGTAAGCGGGTCGACGACCCGTCGGGGTAGAGCTCTAGCCTGTCGCTCAATGAGCCGAACGCGGCAATGGCAGCGGGCGATGCGCCAAGCGGGGTCTCATTGGAGGATAATTTATAGAGTTTTACGCCCGGTGCTGCGGTACTTTTACCAGGCACATAGGCCTCGATATCAAGCACGCCTGGGCGGGGAACGGGACGATCAAGGGTCTTTGTCATCGGTATTAATCCGGTTGGGAAAGATGAAAGCGTTGCGCGTGGCTACCTATTTCGTACAGGTCAGAAACGGATAGGCCAAGGGTAGAAAAAAGCGTTTTTAGACGGGCCGGATCCAAAGTTCCCGGTGCCGATATCAGCAAAGAGGATAGATCATCCCGTGTGGCATGGGCTTCGATAGCAATAGCCTCTTTTGCAAGGGAGGCGGTGATATCGCCTCGCCATCGCTCGACCTGCGCCGCATACAGCACGCGATCGCGGACGGCGGCATCGGCTAACGGTTTCGAAATAACAAAAACCGGCGTCCCAGCAGGGTGATCCGGCCGCTCGACGAAAGGTAGGCGCGCAATAATTTTCGGCGTGCCTTCCCCAACAAGACCCAGCCACCAAGGCCCATCGGTTTGGACAGAGAAAATTCCAAGATCGCCTGCGGCTTGGCCGACCGCATGAATGACATGATCCGCCGTTGCATGCGTGTGGTAGGGCACCGTGAAGCCGAAATGAAACCGCGCGGTATCCCGCATGGGCGCATCGCCGACGGAAATATCGGCGTGAACGGCATAGGGCGCCTGTACATAGGTGAAGGTTGAAATAATCACCCGCCAAATGCTTTCCACCGTGTCAAACGGCAGCAAACCGTGGTGGCGCTCCGCCAAGGCCCGCATCATCGAGGCTTCGCGACCGGGACGAAAGGCAGAGCCTGAATCAACCGTCTTTTTCACCTCGATCAGCGTATCGATGATCGTGCCGCGCTCCATCAACAGATCATGCATGGATGCATCAATCCGGTCGATTTCTTGCCGCAAATCGGAAAGCGAAGGCAGGGCCATGGCGAAGGTCCACATCGGGAACGAGATAAAACCGCAAGTGTCATAGAACGCGCTTTCAGGAAAGGCAAAGCCCACCCTTGCGATGCGGCTATGAAAATACCGAAAGGTTCTTGATTAAGGTCTAAAAATTCGACATACAGAACGTAACCTGTCGAGAGTGGATGAACATGACCCGTCATCATGTGGCTGATCCGGATAAGCGCAATGAAGCGATTGAGCCGTCGAGCTTGGTCGCCCATTTTGGCGCGGATGAGCCCTTGGCGCTTGAAAGCGGTGAAAGCCTCGGGCCTTGGTCGATTGCCTATCAGGCCTATGGCGCGCTGAATGCCGATAAATCCAACGCTATTTTGCTCTGTCACGCGCTAACGGGTGATCAGCACGTGGCGAATATCAATCCGGTGACGGGTAAATCGGGCTGGTGGGAGACGATGGTCGGCCCCGGTAAGCCTTATGATACGGACCGTTTTTTTATCATCTGTGCCAATGTTCTGGGCTCGTGCCTCGGCACGACGGGCCCGGCTTCGCTTGATCCCAAGACAGGCAAGCCCTACGCGCTGCATTTTCCGGTCGTGACCATCCGCGACATGGTGAATGCGCAAGCGAAACTAGTGGATCGCCTTGGTATCGAGACTTTGTTTTGCGTAGCCGGCGGTTCAATGGGTGGCATGCAGGTGCTCGAATGGGCGGCAAGCCATCCTGATCGCGTCTTTTCCGCAATGCCGATTGCAACGGCGGCCAAACATACCGCGCAAAACATTGCGTTTCATGAAGTAGGCCGACAGGCGGTGATGGCCGATCCTGATTGGCATTCAGGCCGTTATCTTGAGGAAGGCACGCGGCCCGAGAAAGGTTTGGCGGTTGCACGTATGGCCGCTCACATCACCTATCTTTCCGAGCAGGCTTTGCACCGTAAATTCGGGCGTAATTTGCAAGAGCGTGCCGCGCCGACCTTTTCGTTTGATGCGGATTTCGAAGTTGAATCCTATCTGCGCTATCAGGGCCGCTCGTTCGTTGAGCGGTTTGATGCAAATTCCTATTTGTTTTTGACGCGTGCGATGGATTATTTTGATCTCGCGAAAGAACATGATGGCGTTTTGGCACGTGCGTTTAAAGGTTCTAAAACGCGCTTTTGTATTGTGTCTTTCACATCGGATTGGTTGTTTCCGACGAGCGACTCCCGCGCCATTGTTCATGCGTTGAACGCAGCGGGCGCTTCGGTTTCCTTCGTCGAAATTGAGACCGACAAAGGCCATGACGCGTTTTTGTTGGATGTGCCGGAATTGTTTGAAACGACACGCGGATTTATCGATTCCGCCGCGCGCGCCCGTGGCTTAGCGGTGCCTGCACGGAGGGCTGACGCATGAGCCCGTTGGAAATGACTGCTGATGCCGCCTTTGCCCGTGTCGATCTGCTCAATCTCGCCTCGATGGTGGAACCGGGATCGCGCGTGTTGGATGTGGGCTGCGGAGATGGCTCTCTGTTGCGGCTATTGGCTGAAAAGCGCAGCGTGGACGCGCGCGGTATCGAATTATCGCAATCGGGCGTCAATCTCTGCGTGGCCAAAGGGCTTTCGGTAATTCAAGGCGATGCGGATACCGACCTTGTCTATTATCCCGATGGTTCGTTTGATTATGTGATCTTGTCGCAAACGCTGCAGGCGATGCGGCAACCGCGTGTGGTTATCGAACATATGCTGCGCATTGGGCGACGGGCGATCGTCTCTTTCCCAAATTTTGGCCATTGGAAAATCCGCCTGCAATTATTGGCGACGGGCCGTATGCCGGTGACTAAAAATCTCGCGTACACATGGTACGAGACGCCCAATATCCATTTTTGCACGATTAAGGATTTTGTCGCTCTGGTCGACGATATGGGGGCTGTGATCGAACAGGCCTCGGCGCTTGATCGGTTTGGACGGCCCGTAGAGATGACCTTGCCGCGCAGCCTGTGGAACTTGTTTGGCGAGCAGGCGGTGTTTGTTCTATCTGGCAAATAGCGGGCTATTCGCTCGTCTTGTCCCCAAGCGGATGCAAATCCCGTACAAGGCCCTTCAACCGCTCATCCGGCAAATGCGTGTAAATCTGCGTTGTTGAAATATCTGCATGGCCCAAAAGCTGTTGCACAACGCGTAAATCGGCGCCGTTTTGCAAGAGATGACTGGCAAAAGCGTGGCGTAGCACGTGCGGGCTGATCAGGCGGGTTGGAAGGCCAGCAGCCGCGGCCAGCACCTTCAAATCTCGGGCAAAGGCCTGCCTTGTCATATGGCCGCTTTCGCTGTCGGATGGAAAAAGCCAAGGCGAGGCTTTTAAGCGACCCTCGCCAAGCACTAGGTAGCGTAGCATCGCCTCTTTGGATTTCTCTGTTAATGGTACCAACCGCTCGCGACCGCCTTTGCCTTTAACGGCCAACAGCCGATCTTTCGTTCGTGCGGAACGGATGGGGAGCGATACAAGCTCGGAAACGCGTAAGCCCGTGGCGTAGAGAAGTTCCAGCAATGCGGCCATGCGGGCTGAGCGGAAACGCTCGCTTTCGGGCCTATCGGCATTTTCAATGCCCTCTTGCACCACCGATAGCAGCCGGTCGACATCGGCGATGGACAGTGTTTTGGGCAAAGGCCGCCCCTGTTTCGGGCCCGAAAGGGCCTGCGCCGGGTCATCTCCCCTTTGCCCTTCGGCGTAGAGAAACCGATAAAACTGGCGTAACGCGGCAAGTTTTCGGGCAGCAGTTGAGGCTTTGAGCCCCGATTGATCAAGAACCGTGAGATAGTCGCGCAAATCCTCGGTCGTGGCGTCTAAAAGACGGACGCCGCCGCGATCCAGCACGGATTGCGCCCCCTCAAGGTCGCGGCGATAGGCCTCAATCGTGTTTTTTGCCGCTCCGCGCTCAGCGGCAAGCATGGCTAAAAAGCCATCAATAGCGTCCGGCATCTTGGGTACCCGCAAACTCTTTATGCGAACCATGATGCAAGATTCGTCGACGCTATGCTATGAGCATGCGCGAAGACGACGGGAGTTACGAACGTGGAAGCATTTGGCGGCTCAAGCGATGGCGCACGCGAGCCCGATAAAATGGCGCCGATTTCGAAGGCGCTAGGGTCGCGTTCGATAGTACTCGTTGGCATGATGGGAGCGGGCAAAAGCTCTGTCGGCAAGCGTTTATCGCAACGGCTTGGTCTGCCCTTTTTCGACGCGGATACGGAAATTGAACGTGCCGCCGGCATGACGATTCCCGAGATTTTCGACAAGCGCGGCGAGGCTGAATTTAGGCAAGGCGAACAGCGCGTCATCGCGCGCTTGTTGGGCGACGGGCCGATGATTTTGGCGACCGGTGGTGGCGCCTATATGAATGATGCGACCCGTCAGCTGATCGGCGACAATGGCCTTTCAATTTGGTTGAAGGCCGATTTTGATGTGTTGATGCGTCGGGTGCGCAAGCGCTCAAACCGCCCGCTTTTGCAAAATCCCGATCCGGAAGGGACGTTAAAGCGCCTGATGGAGACGCGGTATCCGGTCTATGCGCTCACCGATCTGCATATTCAGTCGCGTGATGTTGCGCATGATGTGATTGTGGATGAAATCATTGCAGCAATTTCACGCCATCTCGGCATTGGAGTTCCCCTCGTGACGGCAAAGCCCCTTTCGCAAGCCCATGTTCGCGTCGATTTGCCTGGCCGGGCCTATGATATCGCCATTGGTAGCAACCTTCTGGAGGAAGCGGGCGAACGCATAGCTGCTTTGGCGCCCGGTGCCGCCTGTGCGATCGTTACCGATGAAACCGTGGCGGGGATCCATCTGCCTATCTTGGAAGACAGTTTGAAAGCAGCCGGTATCCGGACCGCTGCGATCCGCGTGCCTCCCGGCGAACGTTCAAAATCCATGACCGAGCTTGATCGTGTGGTCGACGGTATTTTATCCGCTAAGATGGAACGCGGTGATCTTGTCGTGGCGTTGGGCGGCGGTGTTGTTGGCGATCTTGCGGGTTTTGCGGCGGCGATTACCCGTCGCGGTATGCGCTTTGTGCAAATTCCAACGACCTTGCTGGCGCAAGTGGATTCCTCGGTCGGTGGCAAAACGGGGGTTAATTCGCCCCACGGCAAAAATCTGATTGGCGCCTTTCATCAGCCAAGCCTCGTTTTGGCCGATGTGGATGTGCTTGATACGCTTTCAAAACGCGAATTTGCAGCGGGTTATGCTGAAGTCGTCAAATATGGGCTGATATCGGATGCGCCGTTTTTCAATTGGCTTGAAGCGCACCATTCCGGCATTTTTGCCGGAGGTCCTGATCGGGTTCATGCGATCGAGGTGTCCTGCAAGGCCAAAGCCGATATCGTCATGCGCGATGAGCGCGAGGATGGTGATCGCGCTTTGCTTAATCTTGGTCACACCTTTGCGCATGCTTTTGAGCGGATTGTCGCCTATGACGGCGCGCGTTTGGTGCATGGTGAGGCGGTGGCCATTGGCCTATGCTGCGCGTTCCGGTTTTCGACCAAACTTGGCCTATGCAATGGTCAGGACGCGGTCCGGATTGAAGCGCATCTTAAGCAGGTCGGATTGCCTACCCATATTCGCGATATTCCGGGATGGGATGCGGATTCAGCGGCGATTTTAGATGCGATGGCGCAGGACAAAAAAGTAAAGCGCGGCAAGCTCACTTTCATTCTCGCCCGCGGGATTGGTGAAAGCTTTATCGCGCCCGATGTGGCGGCCGATGATGTACGCGCCTATCTGGATGAACATCTGCAGATGGAAAGAGGTTAAGCACAATGGAAAGCGTCGAAATTCACACCGACCCCTTTCTGGCTTTGGGTATCGTTATTCTTTGCCTTGCCCTTTCCGCCTTTTTCTCGGGGTCGGAGACGGCGCTGACCGCGGCATCCCGCGCCCGCATGCACGCGCTTGAAGGGGCTGGTGATGAGCGGGCAGGCATTATTAACCGGTTGCTTTTGGCCAAAGAGCGTTTGATTGGTGCCATGTTGATCGGCAATTCGATCGTTAATATCGGGGCATCGGCCTTCACCACCAGCGTGCTCGTGCAATTTTTCGGCGCAGAGGGTGCCATTTACGCCACCGTCGTGATGTCGATCCTGATCATTATCTTCGCCGAAGTCATGCCGAAAACGATGGCGATTTCCACGCCTGACCGGTCGGCACTTCTTCTCGCCCGTCCAGTGGCGCTAGCGGTTGCGCTTTTTGGTCCGCTGACGCTCGCTATCGAGGCGGTCGTGCGCGGCCTTTTGCGGCCTTTCGGTTTCAGAATTGGTGAAAACGAAGCCGTTCTCTCGGCAACCGAGGAATTGCGCGGCGCCGTCGATTTGCTGCACAGCGAAGGCAGCGTTGAAACCGAAGCACGCAAAATGTTCGGCGGATTGCTTGATCTAGCTGAATTGGAAGTTTCCGACATCATGGTTCACCGGACCAAGATGCGGACCATTTCGGCGGATCTGCCACCGGAAGACATTGTGCGCGAGGTGCTGTCCTCGCCCCACACGCGGTTGCCACTCTGGTCCGGCTCGCCCGACAATATTATCGGCGTGCTGCATGCGAAGGATTTGCTGCGTGCGTATGATGCGGCAGGCGGAAAGGCCGCCAATCTCGATGTGCGCGAAATTGCGCTCGACCCGTGGTTTGTGCCGGATACGAACTCTCTTCAGGAGCAATTAAAGGCATTTTTGTCCAAAAAGATGCATTTTGCGCTCGTCGTTGACGAATATGGCGAGGTGATGGGCCTCGTCACCCTTGAAGATATTTTGGAAGAGATCGTCGGCGATATCCGTGACGAGCACGATGTCCGCGTACAAGGTTTGCGGGCACTGCCGGATGGATCGGTGAGGGTCGATGGGTCGGTGCCGATCCGCGATTTGAACCGCGCCATGGATTGGGACTTGCCGGATGAAGAAGCTACAACCATTGCAGGCCTCGTCATTCATGAAGCGCAGACCATTCCCGATACCGGTCAGATTTTCACCTTCTATACCTATCGTTTTGAAGTGCTGAGAAAGGCCCGCAACCGGATTACGCTGTTGAAAATTACGTCGTTGCAGCGCCGAAAATCAGGCGATTAAGTCTCCGTTTTCTTTATACGTTCGATGAGGCTGCCCGAAAGGGTAGCCTCTTTTTTTAATTCGCCACAATTAACTTACGATTTGTTTAGGGTATTGACCTAACCTTACGTCACTTATTTCAAACCCTGATGAAATTGGACGTGGGCAATGGATATTGCGACCGGACTAGGCCTTGTAATTGGCTTTGCTGTTTTGGGCTTTCTGACGACGGCCGAAGGATCGCCAAGCGCGTTTGTGAGCGAGCACGCCTTGATCGTTATTTTCGGCGGGTGTTCGGGAGCAACGCTGATCCGATTTCCGCTTTCGACCCTGTTGCATGGTTTTCCAACGGGTATGCGTTACGCCTTCATGATGCATTCCTCCGAACCGCGCGAATTGATTGAGGAAATTACAAAAGTAGCCGATACGGCGCGTCGTTCAGGCGCCGCTGCCCTTGAGCGCGTGACGGTGAAAGATAAATTTCTGGCCCAAGGTATTCGCTATATCGCCGACGGTTATGACCGCGAATTCATCCGCGAAACCTTGCAGCGTGATACCGATAATTTTCTGATGCGGCTTGAGGAAGGCGGCAAGCTATATCGCTCCATCGGTGACGCTGCTCCTGCGTGGGGGATGATTGGTACGCTGCTCGGCATGGTGCAGATGTTCAGCCATATGGAAGACCCCTCCAAGCTTGGGCCTTTTATGGCGATTTCGCTTTTGGCAACGCTTTATGGCGCTTTGGTTGCGAACCTCATTTGTTTGCCGATTGCAGACAAGCTTCAGCTTAAATTGGAAGAAGAAGATGTGTGCCGCGCGCTTGTTATTGACGGCGTCATGCAGATCAGAGAAGCGAAAAGCCCGGCGGTCGTGCGTGAAATGCTGGTCGCCTATCTTCCGGTGAAACACCGCGAAGCACTCGCTGCGGCCTAACGACGATGGCACGTAAAAAGGGCGGTCATGGCGGCGGCGGGCATGGGTGGTTTGTGACCTTTGCCGATCTCATGGGTCTTCTCATGAGCTTCTTTGTGATGCTCGTTGCGTTCTCCACGCAAGATCAGGCGAAGATGAAACTGGTAGCGGGCTCCATGCGGGATGCGTTTGGTATGCAGCGCGAAAACCGCTTTGCGTCGATGATCGAAATGAACGGTACGCCGACCAAGCCGTTTCTTAAAAACGCCAAATTTTTACCGCCCGAAGAAGGCACCGACCAGGCAGGTCCGCTTGTCGGTGAAAAGCGCGACGAAGGCCTTGATCTCGCCACCAATGACCGAACCTTCGGCCTCGCTGCTGCGACCTTACGGCAGGCTATTGCGGATTTGCCTGAAATTGCGGAGCTTTCGAAAAACCTGATTGTTCATGAAAACAAAGACGGGCTTGATGTGTCATTGGTCGATCAAACGGGACGGTCTATGTTTCCCGACGGCTCCGTTGAGCCCTATCCTTATGTCAGAGACGCGTTGCGCAAACTAACGCCCGCTTTGAAAAAATTGTCCAATCGACTTGAAATTACCGGCCATACGGCGGCGCCTCCTCCGGGCGTTCAACCCGACGTTTCGCCTTGGGAGCTTTCTGTGGGCAGGGCCGCGTCTATCCGAAAGATTTTGGTTGAATCGGGGCTGCCGCAAGATCGCTTTACCGCCATTACAGGCAAGGCGGATACGGACCCACTTTTTCCCGATAATCCCCAATTGCCAGCCAATCGCCGGGTCGAATTGCTGTTGATCCGCGAGGCTCCACCCTTGCCGGCCGGCCGCAAGCTATAACGCGTTTCATTGATTTTGCTGTCGCGACCGACCTTGCAACCCTTCAAGAACTCGGTTAGCAAAAACCTCGAAGGTGAATGCGCTTTACTGGAGCTTGCTATGACATATGTGGTCGTCGAAAATTGCATTAAGTGCAAATATATGGACTGTGTCGAAGTATGCCCGGTCGATTGCTTTTACGAAGGCGAGAATATGCTCGTCATTCATCCCGATGAGTGCATCGATTGCGGCGTCTGCGAGCCGGAATGCCCCGCCGATGCCATCAAGCCAGACACGGAATCGGGTCTGGAAAGCTGGCTCAAGCTCAATGCCGATTATGCTAAATCCTGGCCAAACATTACGATCAAGCGCCCCCATGCGCCCGACGCCAAGGATTTCGACGGCAAGACTGACAAGCTTGCCCTCTTTTCGTCCAATCCGGGCGAGGGCGATTAACCGTCTTCCAAGGCCGCGCTCATAACACTTGGAAAAGCGTCATTTTTCTGATATAAGTCCTTGTATCCCGTTGAAAACACGGGTTCGGGTTATTTTTCCACTGATTGGAACATTCGGCACTTCCCCATAACGTGGTTCGGTTGACCGTTAGTTTGGGGGATAAAGCCTGTCGTTTCATTGAGCCGACCGAAGGCCTAATAAAGGCCGGTCGAGCCAATCAATGGAAAAATAGTCGGTGACTTTTTCGCATTTCGCCGTTTTTCGGCGCAACATAGAAAGAACGCGTCACAATGACGACAGGAACAAAAAAGACCGCCAATCGCCAGGGTTTCAAGACCGGCGAGTCGGTTGTTTATCCAACGCATGGCGTTGGCCGCATTACGGCAATCGAAGAACAAGAAGTAGCCGGTTTTAAGCTCGAATTATTCGTGATCTTTTTTGAAAAAGACAAGATGACGCTTCGCGTCCCGACCGCCAAAGCGGCCGCCGTCGGCATGCGCAAGCTCTCTGAGTCCGCTCTTGTCACAAAGGCTCTTGAGACGGTGAGCGGACGCGCGCGCATCAAGCGCACCATGTGGTCCCGTCGTGCGCAGGAATATGAAGCGAAGATCAATTCGGGCGATATCATCCAAATCGCCGAAGTCGTGCGCGATCTTTACCGTTCTGACGCGCAGCCCGAGCAGTCTTATTCCGAGCGTCAGCTATATGAAGCAGCCCTTGATCGCCTTGTGCGCGAAGTGGCGGCCGTAAACGCGACGATGGAAAACGAAGCGCTTAAATTGGTTGAAGCCCATCTCGCGAAATCGCCGAAGCGCGGTAAGACAGCCGAAGCGGAAGTCGAGGTCGATGCCGATCTTGAAGACGAGCAGGAAGAAGCGGCTTAATTCGCTTCATCGACTTTTATGGAATAAAAGGGCGCCATTGGCGCCCTTTTTAGTCTGTAGTGATGATTTTATAGAGCTCACCGGCTTTGACCTTTGGTCTGTCCAAGCCGTTTAGCATCAAGAACCGATCAAGGGCTTGATCGCCGCTGTCCGATTTTGTTGCGAGCGATGCCGCGCTATCTTCCGGGCTAGCGGCAACCACCGCAATCCTTTGTGGCCTTAACGCGCTGCTTTCATCGGGCGCAAGCGGCCGGAAACTGCCGATAGCAGCCAAAAAGGCCCGATCAAGAGCGGGGGTTAAATCGCGGGCGGCAAAAATAATCCGAAAGATTTGATCATTTTTTTGAATAGCTGCCAATCGAAACGTCCATTCCGGTCCCTTGGCGATTGCGGTTGCGCCCGAAAATCCAGCGACCGAAAAGGCTGTTATTTCCGTGCTCGGTGCATTTTCAATCCAACCCGCTGCCAAGGAGGCTTCAAGATTGGTTGTTCCGGCTTGGATTGTATCAAGACGCATCGCCTGATTACCATTGGCCGCAATGCCGACAACCGCTTGGGCGGAGTTCTCAAGCATAAACCCGTCCGGCGCTAAAATGGTAAAATCGAGCCGAGGGTGCAAAAACCGTCTGCCCTTAATCACGCCGCCGGAAGGATCATCCCCATAGGCCAAGCCGTTCAGCGCGGTGAGATACCGGACTCGGTCGGCCTCAATAGCGGTTGGGCTGACGCTTCCGCGCGCCACTTCCAGCGCTGCGGCCATGCGCTGAGGGGTCGAAGGATGGCTGGAGAGGAAACTAAAACGGGCTGCAGGCCTTGTTTCGCCGGAAAACGAGGTTTGACGGGCCAAAGACGATAAGAAACGAGCTGAACCATAAGGATCATACCCTGCCTTTGCGATGGTGCGAATGCCGATCTCATCGGCTTCCAGTTCTTGCCCGCGCGAAAAGCTTGCCAGCAAGAAGCGTGTATCGGCAGAAGCTGCCCCTGCGATGGGATCGGGCATGGATGAGGCGGCGAGTTTTTCAAATTCAGCGCGTTGCGCTGCATGTTTGGCGGTCACATGGCCTACTTCATGCGCTAAAACCGCGGCCAATTCGGATGTGTCATTGGCAAGCGCGAGCAAACCACGCGTAACGTAAATATCGCCTGTCGGTAACGCGAAGGCATTGATCGAAGACGAATTTAGAATTGAAACCCGATAATGTACCGTTGGATCGTCGCTTGATGCCACGACCCGATTGACGATCTCACGCACGAGATCAAACACAGGGCCGGGTGCGCGATATTCGCCACCAAAGGCCGCGACCAATCGTTCGCGTTCGGCGTTGACAGATTGATCGGGCAGGGTCGAGGCAACAGGCACCGGCGCTTTCGGGCGCTCGCCTGACAGGCTCATACATCCCGCAAGCCAGACGCTGACGCCCGCAAGAACGGCTAACCGCTTGATGGTCACGGGCCTTACCATCGCCATGCTCTCCTCGGCTATCGCTACGACACCTTCGCTACGGTCTTGGGATAGCCCGTCAAGGGTGCAGGTATCAAGCGTTCACGACGCTTTGAAGGATACAAAATATTGGAACAAACGGCTGCAAAATCACGAAAGCCGTGATATGGACGCGACTATGCGGTCCCGTAGCTCAGCAGGATAGAGCGACGGTTTCCTAAACCGTAGGTCGGATGTTCGAGTCATCCCGGGATCGCCAGTTTTAATGTCTTAAGCGGATAGGATGACTCGCGCCGAACCGCGTTAGTGCAGCACCGTATCCAAGGTTTGCACTTTAAGCTTTTCGATTTCTTGTTTGAGATGCAGCTTTTTGCGTTTGAGCTCTCTGATTTTCAGGTCACTCGCCGAGGGATGGATTTGTTCCGTGTGTATTTCGCGTTCAAGAGCCTGATGGCGGCGTTCGAGTTCAACCAAATGCGATTGTAACGACATGCTGCTCCTCCTGATGGGGGCCGGTTCAAGACCGGTTTCATAAGTCTGTCATAAATTTACCAACTGTCGAGTACCGATCGTTGCGGAAGCATCGACTTGATAACCGCCAACCTTAAGGCGTTGATCAATTTCAGTTTCCTTGTTCCTTCGACTTGCGCGTAGAGCTTGTGCTCTGGCATAGTTTGTGGATCAGCAATCCGGTCATCCGGAAAAGGCCGTGACATGACTGATTCGACCGATTTGCCCGTTGATCCTGCCGCGCTCCTTTCAGAGCTGCAACGCTTGCGGATTGAACATAAAGATATCAGCGATGCGGTGGACGCTTTAGAGGCGATTGGTCAGGCGGATCAGCTCCAGATCCGTCGTTTCAAACGCCGCAAATTATTGCTCAAGGATTTGATCCGACAGATCGAGGATCAAATTACGCCTGATATTATCGCATAATAACGCAAATCCTAATCTCCGCTCTTGCCATCGTCGCGCCTGAGCGATAGGGAGCGTTTTTAAGCGGAAAGGCATAGAAATGACCGAAGCCAAGACGCCCGTTGCCATCATCATGGGCAGTCAGTCCGATTGGGCAACCATGCGGCACGCCGCCGAAACGCTCGATGCCTTGGGCGTCTCCTATCATTCCCGCATCGTATCGGCCCACCGGACGCCGGAGCGGCTCTATGATTTTGCCCGTTCCGCACGGGATGTCGGTTTTAAAGTCATTATCGCGGGGGCAGGCGGTGCCGCCCATCTTCCGGGCATGACCGCTGCCATGACGCCGTTGCCTGTGTTTGGTGTGCCGGTCGAATCCAAAGCGCTTTCGGGACAGGACAGTCTTTTATCGATTGTACAAATGCCAGCGGGCATTCCCGTCGGTACGCTCGCGATTGGCAAGGCCGGGGCAATCAACGCGGCATTGTTGGCCGTATCCGTTCTCGCGTTGAATGACCGCGCTTTAGCCGATCGGCTCGATGCCTGGCGCTCGCGCCAATCGGCCGCCGTTGCCGAACAGCCAACGGATGAGGCGTGATCTGATGCTAAAACCCGGTGACACCGTCGGTATTTTAGGCGGAGGGCAATTGGCCCGCATGATGGCGTTGGCGGCAGCGCCGTTAGGTCTCAAATGCCATATTTTTGCGCCCGAAGGGGATAACCCAGCCTTTGACGTCTCGTCTGCGCGCACCATTGCCGACTATGAAGACGAAGCCGCGTTGAAAGCTTTTTCGGCGTCCGTCGCTGTTGTAACCTACGAATTTGAAAATGTTCCTGCGACGACGGCTGATATTTTGTCCGCCCATCTTCCCGTTTTGCCAGCCCCGCGTGCTTTGGCGATTACCCAAGATCGTTTTACGGAAAAAAGCTTTATCCGTAAGCTTGGTTTGACGGTCCCCGATTTCATCGCCGTTTCCTCGCTTGAAGAGCTTGAAGCAGCGCTTACAACGCTTGGCCGCCCTTCTGTGCTTAAAACACGCCGCCTCGGGTATGACGGCAAGGGTCAGGCGATGATCCGTGAGGGTGTATCCGCCCGCGAGGCATGGGATGCGATTGGCCATGCGCCTGCCATTTTAGAAGCTTTTGTGCCGTTTGAACGCGAAGTCTCGGTGGTTGCGGCGCGATCCCTGAGCGGTGAATTTGTGGCTTATGATGTCTGCGAGAACCGCCATAAGCATCATATTCTCGATAAAACGCTTCTTCCGGCTTCGATTTCCGCCAAAACGGAAACAGCCGCGAAAGAGGCCGCACAAAAGATTGGCGACGCGCTCGGCTATGTTGGCGTTTTTGCCGTCGAGTTTTTTGTAGCGGGTTCAGGCGATCAAGAAGTTCTGCTCGTGAATGAAATTGCGCCGCGTGTCCATAATTCGGGCCATTGGACCTTGGGCGGCGCTGAGACTTCGCAATTTGAGCAGCATATTCGTGCCGTTTCCGGCTGGCCTTTGGGTAGCGTGAAGCGGTTAGGCCGTATCGAGATGGAAAATTTGATCGGTGACGATATCGCGCGTTGGCCGGATTTATTGGCGGAATCGGGTCTAATCATCGAGCTTTATGGCAAGCGTGAAGCGCGGGCGGGTCGTAAGATGGGGCATATTACGCGCGTTATTCGATAGAATCGGGTCGCGCCGCAAAAACCTTAGCTTTTTGGCCCTTTGAGGCGTGGACAGCACGGATCCTTTCTGATACGAAGCGCGCTCACGTCGCCAAGACTTTCCAAGAATTTCAAGGAAAAATGTTGGTGACTCCAGAATTGACCTTTAATTTACGGGAAAACACGCGTGCAGGTTCTCGTCCGTGACAACAATGTAGACCAAGCGCTCAAGGCGCTTAAGAAGAAGATGCAACGTGAAGGCATCTTCCGCGAAATGAAGCTTCGTGGCCATTACGAAAAGCCATCGGAAAAGCGCGTTCGCGAAGAGGCCGAAGCGGTCCGCCGCGCTCGCAAGCTCACCCGTAAGAAGCTTCAGCGCGAAGGCTTGCTGCCTGCGCCAAAGCCAAAGGTTTTCGCGCGCTAATCACGCTGCGATCCTTCGGGATAGATCAAGATTAAACGGGTGCTTCGAAGTCATATCCGAAGCGCCCTTTTTATTGCCCGAATCTCTGCTATTCCCTACAGAGTACGCGACATCGCGCGGGGAGAGACTGGCATGGCATTCGGCACGGTTAAAACATATCGCGGCAAAGCACTATCGCATGCCATGAGCGTCAGCCTTCTTGCCCTTCTGTTGGCGGGCTGTGTTAGCGGCGGTGGCAACGCACCTGCCCCTATTGCTTCTGTTGCCGAAATGGATACGGACAAGGCAACGGCTGCGATTAACATTGAATCTTTGTCTGCTGTCATCGCGAAAAACCCGAGCGATGCGACAGCCTATAATACGCGCGGCGCAGCGCTTGCCCGCATTGGCAAATTTGTTGACGCCGAGGCGGATTTCACAAAAGCCATCGAATTAAAGCCTGGCTATGCCGCTGCCTATACCAATCGCGCGCTTGCCTATCGTCAAACGGGCGAAGATGATTTGGCGCTGAGCGATTTCAACCATGCGATTTCTTCCAATGTTTCTTATGGCGCCGCCTATTTAGGGCGCGGCAATCTGTATCGTGCCATGGCGCGTTATCCGGAAGCAATTGCCGATTTGACGAGTGCTATCAAACTAAATCCAGAATCCGCACAGGCCTATCATTCGCGCGGACTGATTTTCCAAAAGCAGGGCCTCCATAAAAAAGCGACCAATGATTTTGATGCCGCAATCGATCGCGATCCGTTTGTCGCGGCGCCCTATTTGGCGCGCGGTCAAAGCCTCGTGGTTTTAGGCAAATATGATTCAGCCATTGAGGATTTTAACTCATGCCTCAATGTCGATGCCAATTTGGTCGAAGGTTGGGTTGGCTTAGGGCAAGCCAATGAAAACAAAGGCGACAAGAAAGCGGCGCAAGAGGCGTATCAGCGCGCTTTGAGCATCGATTTTAACAGCGTCGGCGCGAAAGAGGGCATGGCGCGCCTATCTGGTACGGCCGCACCCGCCACTAATGGTGGCGGAATTGGTGAGCTATTGAACAAGAAGTGGTTTTAACCGATCCTCTATTCGCAGCTATGCGACCCGGTGATTGAAATCTATGCCTTAAAATGGTATTGATTGTTGACACTTACATTCCAAATGGAATGAAGGAGAGCACAATGAGCGCGGTAGCTTTTGATACGTTAAAGCTTGCAACTAAGCTCGAAAAAGCTGGTTTTAGTCCCGAGCAGGCCAAAGGTGCCTCTGCCGCTCTCGCTGAATCGCTTGATGGCTCAAGCCTTGCCACAAAGAGCGATATCAAAGAATCTGTCGCAGAACTTAAAGTCGATATTGTTCGCTGGCTTATTATAACTCAGCTTGCCCTTGGCGGCTTTATTTTTGCCGCGTTGCGGCTCGTTAAATAGCAACGAGCGGATCTATATGGTCCGCTCTGTCTTAGTGCCCCAGGGACTTGTTGATTTCCTCAACCATCTTCTTTGCATCCGCAAACAGCATCAGCGTGTTGTCTTTGAAGAAGAGCTCATTCTCGACGCCTGCATAGCCCGAGCCCATGCCGCGCTTGATGAAGAGCACGGTCTTGGCCTTCTCAACGTCGAGGATCGGCATACCGAAAATCGGTGATTGAGGGTCTGTTTTCGCTGCCGGATTGGTCACGTCATTGGCGCCAATCACAAAGGCCACATCGGCTTGGGCGAATTCCGAATTGATGTCTTCCAACTCAAACACTTCGTCGTAAGGCACATTGGCTTCCGCCAGCAGCACGTTCATATGGCCGGGCATACGGCCGGCAACAGGGTGAATGGCGTATTTGACTTCGACGCCTTCCTTTTTGAGAAGGTCGGCCATTTCGCGCAGCGCATGCTGGGCTTGGGCCACTGCCATGCCATATCCAGGCACAATGATGACGCTTGAGGCGTTTTTCATCATGAAAGCTGCATCTTCGGCTGAGCCTTGCTTGACGGGACGGGTTTCGACCACACCGCCACCAGCGGAGGAGGTTTCACCACCAAAGCCGCCGAGAATAACCGAGAAGAAGGAGCGATTCATGCCCTTACACATGATGTAGGACAGAATGGCACCTGACGATCCAACCAGCGCGCCGGTGATGATCAGCGCCATGTTCGACAGCGTGAAGCCAATACCCGCTGCGGCCCAACCCGAATAGGAATTGAGCATCGAGACCACGACCGGCATATCCGCGCCGCCAATTGGCACGATTATCAACACGCCAAGTATCAAAGCGGTCAGTGTGATGAGCCAGAAGAACAGCGTGCTTTGGGTCGCAACAAACAGCACAAGCAGAACGATAAGTGCCGCTGCCAGTGCAATGTTAATCAGATGACGGCTTGGCAGCATAATGGGCTTGCCGCTCATATTGCCGTTCAGCTTCAAGAACGCGATGATCGAACCGGTGAAGGTAATCGCACCAATCGCCACGCCGAGCGACATTTCAACGATGCTGGCCGATTTAATGGTGCCATTGGCGAGAATATGGAAAGCCTCTGGCGCATAGAGCGCGCCCGCCGCCACAAACACCGCGGCAAGCCCCACAAGCGAGTGGAAGAAGGCAACGAGTTGCGGCATAGCCGTCATGGCAATGCGACGCGCCAGCACCGCGCCAAAGCCACCGCCAATCGCGAGACCGAGCGCTAACAGCACCCAACCGGAAAAGCCCGCAGGCGGTGCAACGGCCAAAGTGGTCAACATGGCGATGCCCATGCCGATCATGCCGAAGAGATTACCCTGACGCGAGGTGGCAGGAGAGGAAAGCCCACGCAAAGCGAGGATGAAGAGGACGCCTGAGGCGAGATAGAGCAGAGCCGCGAGATTGCCGGACATCGGTTCAGCCCTTCTTCTTATACATCGCCAGCATGCGCTGGGTGACGAGGAATCCGCCAAAAATATTCACGCTCGCAAGGATCAAAGCGCCAAGGCCAAAAAGCCGCGCATAGATTGAGCCTTCATCACCGGCCATCGAGCTATCAACACCAACGGCTAAAAGCGCACCGACCACGATCACGGACGAGATGGCGTTTGTCACAGACATCAACGGCGTATGAAGCGCGGGTGTTACCGACCAGACCACGAAATAGCCGACGAACACGGCCATCACGAAAAGGGCGAATTCGAACACGAAGGGATCAATCGCCCCGCCCGATGCGCCATGCGCGGCAGCACCCGCGAGCGAGCCTGCCTGTTCGGCAAAGGCCTGAGCGGAATCGGCCATTTCGCGCGCTGCTTTCGCTGCGGCGACGGCTTTGTCGTAGAACATTTGGGCGGTATCGCTTGCCATGGAAAGCGTCCCTTATCGGTTAAGCCTTGGGCTGAAAGCCCGGATGAGTGATGGCGCCGTCACGCGTGAGATTCGTTGCTTTGACAAGCTCGTCATCCCAATTCACGTGCAGTGCTTTGGTGTTCTTATCGATCATGGTTTCCAAGAATGAGAATAGGTTCTTGGCGTAAAGCGCCGATGCACTCGCAGCGATCCGGCCCGGAAGATTGAGCGGTCCTAAAATTTTGACGCCGTTGTCGGTCACAACCGTCTCGCCAGCTTTCGACAACGCGACATTGCCGCCACGCTCTACAGCGAGATCCACAATCACCGAGCCCGGACGCATCGATTTAACCATCTCTTCCGAGACGAGTTTTGGTGCCGGGCGGCCAGGGATCAGCGCTGTAGTGATGACGATATCTTGCTTGGCAATATGGGAGGCGACCAAAGCGGCCTGTTTGGCCTGATATTCGGCCGACATCGGCTTGGCATACCCGGCAGCCGTTTCAGCCTGTTTAAATTCTTCGTCTTCAATGGCCACGAATTTGGCACCCAGCGAGGCAACCTGCTCTTTGGCGGCGGGGCGAACATCCGTTGCGGTTACGACAGCACCAAGACGGCGCGCGGTGGCGATGGCTTGAAGCCCTGCAACACCTGCACCCATGATAAAGACCTTTGCGGCGGGCACTGTGCCAGCCGCTGTCATCATCATCGGCATCCCACGGCCATATTCGCCGGAGGCATCAATCACGGCCCGATAGCCCGCCAGATTGGCTTGGCTCGACAGCACATCCATCACTTGCGCGCGGGTAATACGCGGCATCAATTCCATGGAAAAGCTTATAAGGCCTGCTTCCGCCATGGCGGTTAGGGCCTCGGCATTATCGTAAGGATCCATAATCGCCAGAACCAGCGCGCCTTTAGGCATCAGCTTGATTTCAGCGGAGGAAGGGCGACGAACCTTTAAAACAACTTCAGCGCCTTTTAGCGCGTCTTTTGCATTTTTTGCGATGACCGCACCAACGGCTTCATAATCGCTATCGGGAATGCCGGAGGCAAGGCCTGCTCCAGCCTCTATACTTATCGATCCGCCAAGAGCGATCAGCTTTTTGACCGTCTCGGGCGTCGCAGCAACCCGGGTTTCAAGCGCGCCGGTTTCGGTAATAACGGCAATATGCATAAATCCCCCCGGCTTCAGACCTTTGGTCGACAATACGCACCCGATCCGTAATCGGATGCGTCAATGATCAAATGAGCGTGATCGCCATGACGACCAAGAGGCCGACAACGAAAATCGAACCCCATTTGACGAGGCCGAGAAACATCGCATAGGTGCGCTCGTGTTCGGCATAATCCATTGCGGATCCGGCGGCGTGGTCATGATTGGCCATGAAAGAACCTCTATCGTTATAAAATCAGGACAGAACTGTGATGTAGCGCAAGCTTCGCGTTCGATCAATGCAAAGCCTGATCTTTGTTCGACATTTTGGCTTTTTGCATGACTTTGTAACGCTTCCATGCGAGTAAATTTTGTCGGTAAGTCAGGATATTTTTAAAAAATGCGATTAGTTTTTCTAGGTGACGTGGTTGGACGACCCGGCCGAGCGGCCGTAATGGAGCATTTGCCGACCCTTCGAAAGCGGTGGTCGCTTGATTGCGTCGTCATCAATGGCGAAAATGCTGCCGGCGGTTTTGGCATCACCGAGGCCATTTGCGACGAATTACTCGCGGCTGGCGCGGATGCCATCACGCTTGGCAATCATTCCTTCGATCAGCGCGAGGCTTTGGTGTTTATCGAACGTCAACCGCGTCTTTTGCGGCCGATTAATTATCCTTCGACCACGCCGGGGCGCGGTGCCACCTTGGTTGAAACAGCCTCCGGTGCGCGTGTTTTCGTCGTCAACGCCATGGCGCGGCTCTATATGGATCCGCTGGATGATCCTTTTTCTGCGGTTGATCGCGCCTTGCAGGAAGCGCCGCTCGGTCGGGTTGCCGATGCTGTCGTGGTTGATTTTCATGGCGAAGCGTCGAGCGAGAAGCAGGCGATGGGGCATTATCTGGACGGGCGAGCTAGCCTCGTTGTCGGCACGCACACCCATGTGCCAACCGCCGATCATCAAATTTTCGACGGCGGCACCGCCTATATGACGGATGCCGGAATGTGTGGCGATTATGATTCCATTCTTGGCATGACGAAGGAAGAGCCCGTCCGGCGGTTTGTCGAAAAAACCCCCGGCTCACGACTTGAAGCGGCGAGCGGCGAGGGCACGCTTTCTGGCATTGCGGTTGAAACAGATGACCGCACGGGGCTCGCGATCAAAGTCGCAGCCATCCGGATCGGCCCGCGTCTTTCGCCTTCGCTGCCGGCCTTTTGGGAGGTTTAGACCTCCTATAATGGCTTTATTTTCGGCCCATCGCGCACTATAAGCGCTCCACTTCGAACATAATTGGTAGGGATTACAATGGCAGGCCACTCACAATTCAAGAACATCATGCACCGCAAAGGCAAGCAGGACGCGGTGCGTTCGAAGATGTTCGCGAAATTCGCCCGCGAAATTACGGTTTCCGCCAAATTAGGCCTGCCAGATCCGAACATGAATCCGCGCTTGCGGGCCGCGATCCAAGCCGCGCGCGCCGAAAACATGCCGAAAGACAATATTGAGCGCGCGATTAAAAAGGCGCTTGGGGGCGACGCCGAAAATTACGAAGAAATTCGGTATGAGGGTTACGCTCCTGGTGGCGTCGCCGTTATCGTCGAAGCCCTCACGGATAACCGCAACCGCACAGCACCCGAAGTGCGTTCCTATTTTTCAAAATCAGGCGGTGCGATGGCGGAAACGGGCGCCGTTTCATTTATGTTTGACCGGATCGGCGTCGTTGAATTTGACGCCAAAGTCGCATCTGAGGACCAGATGATGGAAGCCGCTATCGAAGCAGGTGCGGACGACGCGACCTATTCGGAAGATGGCCATGAAATCATCACCACGCTTGAAAGCTTGCGCGATGTGGCCAAAGCGCTAGAAGAAAAATTCGGCGAGCCGCGTAAAACCGGCATGATCTGGCGGCCACAAAACACCATCATGGTGGATGATGAGGCGGGCGAGAAAATCATGAAGCTTCTCGACAATCTGAACGACAGCGACGATGTGCAGAATGTCTATTCGAATGTCGAATTCTCGGATGCGCTGATGGCGAAACTCGGCGGATAATGGCGCCCATCCGCATCCTTGGCATTGATCCCGGCCTACGCAATATGGGTTGGGGTATGATTGAGCAGGATGGGTCTCAACTGCACTTTATAGCGTGCGGCACCGTCAAATCCGATGAAAAGCGCGAGCTTTCCGAGCGGCTACGCCAGTTGCATGATGGTTTGCAGGGCGTGATTACCTCCTTTTCCCCCGATGAGGCGGCGGTTGAGGAAACCTTCGTCAATAAAGACGCCCGCGCAACGCTTAAGCTCGGCCAAGCCCGCGGCATCGCATTGCTCGTTCCGGCGCTTAATGGTCTGTCGGTGGGGGAATATGCGCCCAATCTGATTAAAAAGACGGTGGTTGGCTCAGGCCACGCCGATAAGGATCAGATTCACATGATGGTTAAGGTGCTTTTGCCGAAATCGGATGCGAAAACGCCTGATGCGGCGGACGCTTTGGCGATTGCGCTCACTCACGCGCAACATCGCGGCTTAAAAGCCCGATTGGCTGGCCTTTAAGCGTTTTACTAACGCCGAATCCTTCTATATTCTGGTTTCGTTCTCATCTGTTAAAGGCTTTGCTATGTATCAGCCGCCCCATTTTCATGAAGACTCGCCCGCCAATCAGCATGCGCTGATCCGCGCTTTTCCGCTTGGGTTGCTGATTACCCATGGGCCATCAGGAATTGTCGCCAATCCCATCCCGTTCATGATCGATCCCGAGGCGGGTGAGCAGGGCCGACTGCGGTGTCACGTGGCCCGCGCCAATCCGCAATGGAAAGAGATCGATGGGGTTTCGGAGGCCTTGGTCGTGTTTCAAGGCGCGCAGCATTATGTGCATCCCGGCTGGTACGAAACCAAACGCGAAACAGGCAAGGTTGTCCCGACATGGAATTACGCCATGGTGCAAGTGCGGGGCATTGCGCGGGTGATGGATGATCCGCAATGGCTTGGCCGCCAAATTCGCGATCTCACCGACATGATGGAAGGCGGTTATCCAAAGCCTTGGGCGGTGGATGACGCGCCCGCCCCCTATATTGACGGGCAGGTTCGCGGCATTGTCGGTATTGAAATCGATATTGTTGCCATCGCCGGTAAATGGAAAGTCAGCCAAAACCGCTCCGAGGCGGACCGCGAAGGCGTTGTTGCAGGTCTTCAAGCGATACCGGATGGTGAAGCGCACGCGATGGCCAGCCTTGTTGATGAACGGCTTCATCCGACGAAAGGCAGCAACGTATGATCGGCAAACTCAAAGGCACGGTTGATGGTGTTGCAGAAGACCATGCCGTTATCGATGTGCATGGTGTGGGCTATGTCGTGCAAGGCTCTTCGCGGACATTGCAAACGCTAACCAATGGCGAGGCCGTTATTCTGTTCATCGAAACCCAAGTGCGTGAAGATGCGATCCGTCTGTTTGGCTTTACCACTGAGCAAGAACGCGAATGGTTTCGCCTGCTGCAAAGCGTGCAGGGCGTCGGCGCGAAAGTAGCGCTCGCAATTTTGTCGATCATGACGGGTGGTGAAATCGCAACGGCCATCGGCACGGGTGATAAAGCCATGGTGGCGCGCGCACCGGGCGTTGGCCCCAAACTCGCGCAACGGATTGTCTCGGAATTAAAGGATAAATCGCCAGCGCTCACGGGGATTGATTTGGGCCTGTCGAGCCTTGCAACATCGATATCGGATCGCGCGGCACCCAAGCCCGTGGCCGATGCGGTCTCCGCTTTAGCCAATCTCGGATATCCGCAAGCGCACGCCATGACAGCGATTGCGGCTGCGGTGAAGGCGTTGGGGGATGGTGCTGAAACCTCTGCCCTCATCCGACAAGGTTTGAAGGAGTTGGCCAAGTGACACGTCCGGGGCTGATGAATGCCGAAAAGCGCGAGGATGATCTCGACACCTCGTTGCGCCCCCTTGTTCTAGACGATTTTACGGGCCAAGCGGCGGCGCGGGCCAATCTGAAAGTGTTTATCGAGGCTGCCAAAGCGCGCAAAGACGCGCTCGATCACGTGTTGTTTGTCGGTCCCCCGGGCTTGGGCAAAACAACCTTGGCGCAAATTGTGGCCCGCGAATTGGGCGTGAATTTCCGCTCCACATCGGGCCCTGTCATTGCCAAAGCGGGCGATCTTGCGGCCCAGCTGACCAATCTCGAAGAACGCGATGTGTTGTTCATCGACGAAATTCATCGGCTCAATCCCGCGGTCGAAGAAATTCTCTATCCTGCGATGGAAGATTTCCAGCTCGATTTGATCATTGGCGAGGGGCCTGCCGCGCGCTCGGTTAAAATCGATCTCGCGAAATTTACGCTTGTCGGCGCCACAACGCGGGCTGGGCTTTTGACGACGCCCTTAAGGGACCGGTTTGGCATTCCGATCCGGTTGAATTTTTATACGGTTGAAGAATTGGATTTGATCGTTCGGCGTGGCGCACGTGTGCTTGGTGTACCGATGACGGATGATGGCGCGAATGAAATCGCCAAACGCGCGCGCGGCACGCCGCGTATTGCAGGCCGTTTGTTACGACGGGTACGCGATTTTGCGATTGTCGACGGTGTCGAAGCAGTAACCCGTGCGGTGGCCGACAAAGCCCTGCGCATGCTCGATGTCGACGCGATCGGCCTAGATGTTATGGACCAACGCTATCTTAACCAAGTTGCAGTGAGCTTTGGCGGAGGCCCGGTGGGGATCGAAACGATTGCGGCGGCCCTGTCTGAGCCGCGCGATGCCATTGAAGACATTATCGAGCCCTATCTTATCCAGCAGGGCTTCCTGCAACGCACCCCGCGCGGACGTGTGCTAACAGCGGCCGCGTTCAGGCATTTGGGGTTGGTGGAGCCGAAGCGCGAAACACCGCAATTTGGCTTGTTTGCGGATGAGGGCGAATAAGGTTTAAGGACGAAGCTAAAGTATCAGTCTTGTCGCGTACTGCGTTTCCGATTTTGATTTGAAGTGGTACCCGATGGCAAATGAAAATGATCTTTTAGAGAGGATGCGTCGAAACCCGATGGGCGATTGGATCATCGGCGACGTTCAGACCATCTGTAAACGGTATGGATTTTTGTTTCGGCCCGGTTCGGGAACGTCCCATGTTCAAATTAAGCATCCGCTGGCAAGGTTGATTTTGACGATACCTGCGCGTCGACCCATTAAAGCGGTCTACATTCGCAAATTTGTGCGATATATTGATGAGTATGGAGGCGCCAATGAGCCTTGATTACGCCATTCGAATTGAAAAATTATCCGCTGATGAGGGCGGAGGATATCTTGCGACGGTTCCGGATCTGCCCGGCTGTATGTCCGATGGTGAAACGCCAGAAGAGGCGTTGCACAACATACAAGATGCCATAACCGCATGGATCGAAGCCGCCAAAGCGTGGGGTCAGCCTGTACCTCAACCATCGCGCCCACTGCTTAATGTCGGATAAGAAATCTTATTTTGAACCTATGTTGAATAAGTAACGTGTCCCACCTTCTCCCCATCCGCATCTATTACGAAGACACCGACTTTTCTGGCGTCGTCTATCACGCCTCCTATCTGCGTTTTCTTGAACGGGGCCGTACCGAAATGCTGCGGGATCTTGGCGTGCATCAGGCGGCTTTGCATGGCGATGAAGGGGCGTTGGCCTTTGCCGTGCGGCGCATGACGATTGATTGGTTAAAGCCCGCGCGCATGGATGATCTCGTAACCGTCGAGACATGGGTGGCCACGCTGCGCGGCGCCTCATTACTGCTTGGGCAGCGCATTATATTGGGTGATACGGTGCTGCTTACGGCTGAAGTGTTGGTCGCTTTGGTGCAAAACGGAAAGCCTGCACGCCTGACACAAGAATTACGCGATAAGCTTGGCTCATCATAAGCCAAAAGGCACCAAAACCTGCCTTTCGTAACCGCTTATTAACCTTGATGATGTCTTAACAGAGTGTATCCAGGCTCGGTTTTTATCGGCCCGATTCGGTTTGGCCCTTGTTTCGCCTAAATGTTGCGTAACGGAGGTGCGGATTGAGTTCGCGGCAGTAACGACCACCTACCACGTTTTGCCGTCTTCAAGGATCCGAACGCTCATGGACGCTACCGATATCGTTGCCGCCGCCTCAAGCGACATCACGCTTTGGACGATGTTTTATCAAGCAGCCTTTGTGGTTAAACTCGTCATGCTCGGATTGCTCGGCGCATCCATCTGGTGCTGGGGCATTATCATCGACAAATCCTTCCTCTATGCCCGCACGCAAAATGCGATGGATCGGTTCGAAGATGTGTTTTGGTCCGGTGAATCGCTTGATGATCTTTATGCCACGCTCAAAGACCGCGAGACGCATGATATGGCGTCCGTCTTTATGGCGGCGATGGGCGAATGGAAACGCTCTTTGCAGGCGACAGGAAGCTCCTTCGTCAACCTCGCTCAGCGAATTGATAAAGTCTTGGATGTCACCATTCAGCGTGAAGTGGGTCGGCTTGAATCAAAGCTGCTGGTGCTGGCCACCATCGGGGCCTCGGCACCGTTTATTGGCCTTTTCGGAACGGTTTGGGGCATTATGACGGCCTTCCGTTCGATCGCGGCGTCTAAAAACACCTCGCTCGCCGTTGTAGCCCCCGGCATTGCCGAGGCTTTGTTTGCAACCGCCATCGGCCTTTTTGCCGCTATTCCTGCAGTTATCGCCTATAACTGGCTGCAAGCGCGCGCGGCCAAGCAACAGGCCCGGCTTGAGGGCTTTGCTGACGAGTTTTCCGCAATCCTTTCCCGTCACATTGACGAACGCATTCCGAGCTAAGGGAGCAGCACGCTATGGCAATGGCAGCAGCAGCTCCAAGTGGTGGTGGCGGTAGACGCGGACGTCGCGGCGGACGCAAGCATCGTCCGATGTCCGAGATCAATATGACGCCGTTTATCGACGTCATGTTGGTGCTTTTGATCATCTTTATGGTCGCGGCCCCGCTTCTTACAACGGGCGTCCCGCTCGATTTGCCGCAAACGGCCGCCGCCGCGCTCAATGTCGACAAGCAACCTTTGATCGTTTCGATCAAAAGCGATGGCAAATTGTTTTTGATGGATACGGAAGTGGCGCAAGCTGACCTTCTTCCGAAACTACAAGCGATTGCAAAAACAGGTCCGGAAGAGCGCATTTTTGTCCGCGGCGATAAAACGGTTGCCTATGGCAAAGTGGCTGATGTGATGGCTGTTCTAACATCGGCTGGATACAAAAAGGTTGCGCTCGTGAACGAACCGCAGCCGACGAAATAATGGCACGATATTATGGATTTTAAGCGGTGAAGATCAATTGGTCCGAACCTGGCGTACCGCTCTCCGCTGCGATTCACGCAGCGCTTTTGCTTGCGACTTTGATTGCCTTTTCAAACACGCCCAAATTCGAAGACCAGCCCGAATCCATTGCCGTTGAAATGGTGACCGCCGACGAGCTCACCAAAATGACCAAGGGTGACAAGACGGTCAAAGAGATCAAGCCGGACGCCAAAATCAAAGCCGATAAGGTCGCGGAAGAAGAGCTGATCAAGCAAGAAACGGCGGATGCGAAAAAGGACATTCCGACCCCGCCTGCCAAAGCGCCTGAGCCGCAACCCGCGCCCGATCCGAAACCGGCGCCAACGCCGCCTCCCGCCCCCACCCCTGTCGCGCCTGAGCCAAAGCCCGACCCTGCACCGGCAGAGCCGAAGCCTGATGGCTTAAAGCAAGCGCCGCCGCCAAAGCCTGAACCTAAACCGCAGCCCCCCAAGGCTGAAGTGGATCCTTTGGCCAAACTGATCGAGCAGGATAAAAAGGCGCAACCGCCAAAGCCCGTGGAAGCACCCAAGACACCGACGACCAATTTTGATCCGGCCGCTTTGCAAAAGCTGCTGATTTCAAAAGAAGCGCCGCAGAAAATGGCCTCGACCGCGGCTGAAACATCGAAGAATTCCGCCGCAGGAACTGCTACCGGGGCGGCCGCCAAATTGAGCCTCAGTCAGATCGATCAAATCAACGGTTACATCTACAAAAAAGTCACCGATTGCTGGAAGCTTGCCAATCTCTTTCCTGACCCCAATCGTCCCGCGCCGCAAATCCGCATTCGCTTGCGCGAGGATGGTTCGCTTGATGGCCAACCGACGGTCGAAAACCCGTCCTCGGATGCCACGGCGCGTGCCATTGAAGAAAGCGCCATCCGCTCCATCAGTGGCTGCGCCGCGCCGTTCGATATGTTGCCGAAAAATTTCAAAACATTTTACGGCGAATGGCGCAGTGTCATTTTAAGTTTCACCTTGAAGGATGCGTGATGCTGCTCGTCCTTCGTTCATCGTCCCCCGTTTTCGTTGAGGCCTCTCGCCATGCCTAATCTGTTTTCCGCACCGGTTCGCTTCCTCGCAGTGCTTGTTTTAGGCTTTACGATCACAGCCGCGCGGGCCGAATTGGCGATTACCATCGACAAAGGCAATTTCCAGCCGATGCCGATTGCGATCACGGATTTTGTTGGCGCCGATGCCGCGATGAACGCGCAAATCAGCGCCGTTATCATCAATAATCTAAAGCGCTCCGGTGTATTTCAGCCGATTGATAAAGCAGCCTTCATCGACAAGACTCCGAATTTTGACGCCGTTCCGAATTTTGCTTCTTGGAAAGCCATCAATGCCCAAGCCCTTGTGACGGGTCGTGTTACCAAAGACGCTTCCGGTAAGATGAAAACCGAATATCGCTTGTGGGATGTGCTCTCAGGCCAGCAATTGGCCGGTCAGCAATATATGACCGATCCGACGCTGTGGCGGCGCGTGTCGCATATCATCTCCGATGGTGTTTATTCGCGGCTGACGGGCGAAAAGGGTTTCTTCGATACGCATGTTGTGTTTGTGGATGAAACAGGCCCGAAGGATAAGCGCGTCAAGCGCTTGGCGATTATGGATCAAGACGGCGCCAATGCGCGTTATCTGACCAAAGGCGATGAATTGGTGGTAACGCCGCGCTTTTCTCCCACCTCGCAAGAAGTCGCCTATATGGCGTTTGGCGAAGGCGACCCGAAAGTCTATGTGCTGAACATTGAAACGGGCCAGCGCGAAGTGGTTGGCAATTTCCCCGGCATGACGTTTTCGCCGCGCTTCTCGCCCGATGGTCAAAAGGTCATCATGAGCTTGGCGCAAGGGGCGGCGAGCAATATCTACACGATGGATTTGCGCACACGCACCACAACGCGCCTGACGGACACGCCCGCGATTGATACTTCGCCTTCCTATTCTCCGGATGGTTCGCAAATTGTGTTTGAATCAGACCGCGGTGGTACGCAACAAATCTATGTGATGTCGTCGTCGGGCGGCGGCGCCAAGCGGATTTCCTTCAGCGATGGTGCGCGCTATTCGACTCCCGTCTGGTCGCCAAAAGGCGATTATATTGCCTTTACGCGGCAAAAAGCCGGAGCCTTTGCGATTGGTATTATGAAACCGGACGGTTCCGGCGAACGCATCCTGACCGAAGGCTTCCACAATGAAGGCCCGACTTGGGCGCCCAATGGCCGCTATCTGATGTTCTTCCGCGACCAAGGTGGCGGCGCGGGCGCACGCATTTTCATGGTGGACGTCACAGGCCGCGTCGAATTACCGGTGCCAACGCCCTCCTACGGCTCCGACCCTGCTTGGTCGCCGATTTTGAACTGAGGTAGGCCGATGACACGCCGTTTGATCTCGACAGGTTCACCGTTTGAAAAAGCGTTTGGTTATTCGCGTGCGGTGGTCGATGGCGATATGATCTATGTGTCGGGCACAACGGGTTATGATTATTCGACCATGACCATGCCGGATGATGTTGCCGAGCAAACGCGTAATATTTTCAAAACGATTGCGAAGGTACTTGAAGACGCGGGATCATCGCTCGAGCATATCGTGCGGGCGCAATATTTTGTTACCGGTCAAACCTATTGCGAACCTGTGCTAACCGTTTGCGGCGAAGTGTTGGGCGAAATCAGACCCGCAGCCGGAATCTATGTTGTCGCCGGATTGTTGAAGCCAGAGATGAAGGTGGAGATTGAGGTGACGGCGCGGGTGGTACGTCCATAAACCGGCTCGATTGATCATCATAAAAAAGCCCCGCCAGATCGCTCCGGCGGGGCTTTTTATATGATCAAGTGTGGACCGGCGCTTAGGCCGCTAGCTGCCGGAGCACATAGTGCAAGATCCCGCCATTCTTGAAATACTCAATCTCATCGAGCGTATCGATGCGGCAGGTGACGGGCACCTGCGTTACCTTGCCTTTTGAATTGGTGATTTCGAGATGCATTTTCTGGCGTGGCTTAACAGAAGTGAGGCCCGGAATGGAAACCGTCTCGTCGCCCGTTAGTCCCAGCGTCTTCCAGCTTGTGCCTTCCTCGAAGACGAAAGGCACAACGCCCATGCCGACGAGGTTAGAACGGTGGATACGCTCGAAGCTTTGCGCCACAACCGCACGAACGCCAAGCAGGTTCGTGCCCTTTGCCGCCCAATCGCGCGAGGAGCCATTGCCGTATTCGACGCCTGCGAACACAACCAGCGGAACATCGGATTTCGCATACTCCATGGCCGCATCATAGATCGATTGACGTTTGCCGGATGGCTGATGGATTGTTAAGCCACCTTCAGGCGTCGAGCCGTCCGCGTCCTTCACCATAAAGTTCTTGATACGGATATTGGCGAAAGTGCCGCGCATCATCACTTCGTGGTTGCCACGACGTGTGCCGTATTGGTTGAAGTCGGCCGGATCAACCTTATTGGCCAAGAGATATTTGCCCGCCGGAGACGCAGCCTTAATCGAGCCTGCTGGCGAGATATGGTCGGTGGTGATCTTGTCGCCAAACAGACCCAAAATCTTGGCGCCCTTGATATCCGTCACAGGCTTTGGCGTCTTGCTCATGCCCACGAAGTAAGGCGGGTTTTGCACATAGGTCGATGCATTTTCCCACGCATAGGTCTGGCTGTCCGGCGTCTTCACCTTGCGCCAATTGCTATCGCCCGCGAATACGTCAGCATATTTCGACTTGAAGATCGATTTAGTGACATTCTTCGCGATAAAATTGGCAATTTCTTTGTTCGAAGGCCAGATGTCTTTAAGATAGACAGGTTTGCCCTTTTTATCGGTGCCGATTGGATCCTTGGTGAGGTCAATCTGCAGCGAGCCTGCCAACGCATAGGCCACAACAAGCGGCGGCGAAGCGAGATAGTTGGCTTGCACGTCGGGAGATACGCGCCCTTCGAAATTGCGGTTGCCGGAAATAACGGCAGCGGCAACAAGGCCCTTATCATTGATGGTTTTTGAAATCTCGGCAGGCAGTGGGCCCGAATTGCCGATGCAGGTCGTGCACCCAAAGCCCACAAGATTGAAGCCAAGCTTGTCGAGATCTTTTTGCAAGCCAGCTTTAGCGAGATATTCGGCCACAACTTGCGAGCCGGGGGCCAGCGAGGTTTTGACCCATGGCTTAACCGTTAAGCCCTTGGCGAGCGCGTTGCGGGCCAAAAGTCCCGCGCCCATCAACACCGAAGGGTTCGACGTATTGGTGCAGGATGTGATCGCGGCAATCACAACATCGCCATGGCCCAAGTCGAAGTTTTTGCCTTCGACCTTGTAACGCGCCGAAAGATCGGCGGCCTTTTTGTATTCGGTATCCATGGCCGAGATGAAGCCGGTCTTGGCATCGGTTAATGCCACGCGGCCTTCAGGGCGCTTAGGTCCTGCAAGCGATGGCATGACCGAGCCGAGATCAAGTTCAAGCGTATCGGTGAAGACCGGATCGGGCGTTGTCTTGGTGCGGATCAAACCTTGCGCCTTGGCGTATTTTTCAACGAGATCCACACGCGATTTTTTGCGGCTTGTCATGGTGAGATAGGCCAGCGTCTCGGTGTCGATCGGGAAAAAGCCGCAAGTCGCGCCATATTCAGGCGCCATATTGGCAATGGTTGCGCGGTCAGCGAGGGTCATCGCGTTCAGGCCGGGGCCATAAAACTCGACGAATTTGTTGACCACGCCCTTTTTGCGCAGCATCTGCGTGACGGTCAGCACGAGATCGGTTGCCGTAATGCCTTCAGCGAGTTTGCCCGTCAGCTTGAAGCCGATGACTTCCGGTAGCAACATGGATTGCGGCTGGCCGAGCATAGCGGCTTCCGCCTCAATGCCGCCCACGCCCCAACCGAGAACGGCCAAGCCATTGACCATCGTCGTGTGCGAGTCGGTACCAACAAGCGAATCCGGATAGGCAACCTCAACCGTTTCCGATTTACCGCGGCCGTTCTTGATCTTCTCTTTCCGCGTCCAGACGGTTTGCGAGAGATATTCCAAATTTACCTGATGGCAGATGCCGGTGTCCGGCGGCACAACAGAGAAGTTTTCAAACGCCTGCTGGCCCCATTTCAAGAAGCGATAACGCTCGCCATTGCGCTGATATTCGAGATCGACATTCTTTTTGAAAGCCTTTGTCGAGCCGAACTCATCAACAATCACCGAATGGTCGATCACGAGATCAACAGGTACAAGTGGATTGATCTTCTTTGGATCGCCGCCTAAATTTTTCATGGCGTCGCGCATGGCGGCTAAATCAACGACCGCTGGAACGCCCGTGAAATCCTGCATCAAAACGCGCGCTGGACGGAAGGCAATTTCAACTTCAGCCTGGCCCTTCGTTTTCAGCCAACCAACCGCGGCTTTGATATCGGCTTTGGTAACCGTACGGCCATCTTCAAACCGCAGCAGGTTTTCGAGCAATACTTTCAGCGAAAAGGGCAGTTTTGAAATGCCTTTGAGACCATTCTTTTCCGCCTGTTTCAGCGAATAATAAACATAGGTCTTATTGCCGACTTTGAGTTTCTTGCGGCATTTGAAGCTGTCTAACGATGACATAGGAAATCTCCGATTGGGGTCTGGTTAAAGCAAATCCGTCACAGACGTTCTGCGATCACGCCGCCCCGGGAGTGCCCAGGCCCCCTGCATCGCTCATTGGCGAAGCATCGGCGCACAAGTCTTATAGATAATTTCTAACACTATCGCTATATCGACTTAAGATGGTTTTCGTGAATTTTTTATGAAGCGGCTTCACAATTTTGCCACCATAGTGTAACTTCAATTGTAGCTACAAGAAATTGCAGTGGGATATCAATGGGACACAGGCAAGAGCCGTAAAAACGAGATCAAGCATGGCATTTCGTTTTTGCAAGCGGTTCAGATTTTTCGTGGTCCAGTTTTAACCGTTCAAGATACACGTCACGATTACGGAGAATTGCGGTTTATCGCGCTCGGAAAATATGATGGCCAAGTGTTAAGCGTCGTTTTCACGCAGCGCAACGGGGATATCCGGATCATCTCAGCATGGAAGGCAGGACGCGATGACCGTCAAACATACGAAGACAAAATCGCTCGTTCGATATGAAACCCTCAATGAACTTCCGCCCGCTCCGCCGTTGAGCGAGAATGTACGTTCAATGGGTGACGACGAGATCGATAGGCGCGCTGCTCAAGATCCCGATGCTGGCCTACTCCCAAAAGCATTTTGGGAAAAAGCCGATATCATTGAGCCCGAAGGCACCGAGCAAATTACACTCCGTTTACCGCGTCGTGTGCTGCGCCATTTCAAGGCAACAGGAAAGGGCTATCAAAGTCGGATTACGGCGGTATTGTCGTCTTATGTCGATACTGTTCGGAAAACCAATTGATGCGTCTTGTTGTTAAGGGCTTAGCTTCCATTCGCTCAGGCCGCCCCGTTTTTTCCGGCCTCGGATTCGAGCTGCATTCGGGCGAGGCCATGGCGGTTACAGGTCCAAACGGCGTTGGTAAATCAAGCCTTTTGCGCATCATTGCAGGTCTTCTCCCTGCCTCGGAGGGAAAAGTGGCGCTTGAAGGTGGCGATGCGGAGGCCTCTCTTGGGGAAGAGGCGCATTATCTCGGCCATCGCGATGCGTTAAAGCCAAGCCTATCGCCCATCGAGACGCTTTCCTTTTGGCAGTCGATGTTGGGCCGCCCGCTGCAGGATCCGCATCAAGCGCTTATCCAAGTGGGTCTTGGCCATGCTGCGCATTTGCCATCGGCTTATCTTTCAGCGGGTCAACGCCGCCGTCTGGCTTTGGCGCGGCTTTTGGTTTCACGCAGGCCTGTCTGGTTGCTTGATGAACCTACTTCCGCGCTCGATGCTGCGTCGGAAGCCATGTTTAATGGGTTGGTGGGCGAGCATGTCGAAAGCGGCGGGATGGTACTCGTTGCCACCCATACGCCATTGGGGTTTTCGGCACGCAGTCTCGCTATGCAAGGGGGTGCATAATGGCCGCTTTCCTTGCTGTGTTTCGCCGCGATCTGGTGCTCGGCGCGCGTATCGGCGGCGGCGCGGGGGTAGGCCTCGTGTTCTTTTTAATGCTCGTCACGATTATGCCTTTTGCGGTCGGCCCCGATATGGTGTTGCTCGCCCGCATTGGCCCGGCGATTTTATGGGTCGCCGCCTTACTCGCCACGCTGATCGGGTTAGACCGTCTTTTTCAGGCGGATGATGAGGACGGTTCGCTCGATCTCTTGCGGATGTCGCCGCTGCCTTTGCCTCTCATTGTGCTGTCGAAAGGTTTGGCGCATTGGATCTCGACGGGTTTGCCGCTCGCTTTGGCCGCGCCCTTTTTAGGGTTACTTTTAGCACTTGAGCCTAAGGCCCTCCTGGCGGTCACCGTGACGCTTTTGGTAGGCACGCCCGCACTCACCTTTATCGGTGCCATTGGCGCGGCTTTGACGGCCGGTATGCGGCGTGGCGGATTGATCTTGTCCGTCCTTGTGATGCCACTGATGATACCGGTTCTGATTTTCGGCATATCGGCCACGTCCGCTGCCCTTGGCGGGACCATTCCATTTATGACGCCGTTTTCGATTTTGATCGCGCTGACTCTGTTCGCCTTTGTTTCGGGAACGGTGGCCGCAACGCTCGCCATCCAGAATGCGGAAGGCTAATCGCCGCTTTAAGCACCCGGAAGGAGGATTGTTTCTTTTTCCGTTACAATCACATCCAGCGAACGGTCATGCGGTTCGTCCGGCACGCGATCAATTTCTTGCACGGAAAACGCAATGCCAATCGTCAACAAAGGGCCAATGGCCGAGAGCCTTGCAATAGCGCGATCATAATAGCCCGCGCCATAGCCGATGCGATGTCCGCGGCGATCAAAGGCCGCCAGCGGCACGAGAAGCGCTAAGGGCGAAACTTCGGGTGCGGTCGCTTCCGGTTCACGTAGACCGAAAGGCCCTTCCGCCATGGCATCGCCAATCTTCCATGCGCGGAAAATAAGTCCCGATGGCGTGACAACAGGAAGCGCCGAGCGAAGCCCCAACGCATCGAGTTCGAGCAAAGCGGGGCGGGGATCAATTTCGGATCGGATCGGCCAGAAGCCACCCACGGGACCGCCGCCCATTTTATCGGCAAAGGGTAAGACGCGTTCCGCGATGTGAAGCGAAAATTCGGCGCGTTGCTCAGAGGTGAGGGCACTTCGGCGGTTAAGCGCTTCTTTGCGGTATAAATCTTTGGCAGTTTGTTCGGTCATGCTTCAACCAATAAAGTGCGGAGCCACAATAGCCGTGGAACGATCGATCCCAGGTGCCTACATATGTAGGTGGGCGCCGTGTGCCCCGGTCCACGGACCAAGGCAGGGACAGCTCCCTAGGGGTCGTTAAGGCCCCGGGAATTCAGTTGTTCTCACGCACTCCGCAGCCCCGCACGGCGAAGGTAAGCGTTTGCACGCCAATATACCAGAGCTATCAACGCCGATCGCGTTAGAAAAGCTGAGGAACACTATCCCAAAGCAATTTGGCACCGACTAAAAACGTCAGCGCGTAAATCAGCGTGTAAAAGCGCGCCGCTGGAATGCGCCGTACCATCCAAACGCCCGCTAAGGTGGCAACAAGGGCCAAGGGAAACAGCGCGAAAGAGGTCCCAAGATTTTCCGACGAGAATTGGCCGAGGAGAAAATAGGGCAACACTTTGGCTAAATTCGTGATGGTGAAAAACCACGTTGAGGTGCCGACATAGGTCTGCGGCGGCAGGCGTTGCGGCATCACATGGACTTGAAAAGGCGGGCCACCCGCATGGGCCACAAAGCTCGTGAACCCCGCAATAATGCCCCAAAACACACCGGCAAATGTTTTGCCCGGTACAGGATCGCCTACCACGTGTCGCCGCCGCCAATAGACGATAACAAAGGCAATCGAAATGACGCCAACGCCAAGCTTCACCATGTCATCGGAAACGTGGGCGGCCATCAGCCAGCCGAGAAAAATACCAATCAACGATCCCGGCAGCATGATCGCCAAATTGCGAAAATCGAAATCGCGGCGATAAGCCCATGTGCTGACCATGTCCTGCAAGATCAGAATAGGCAGCATCAAGGCCGCCGCTTTAACCGGGGAGACCACCAAGGCCAAAAGCGGAATGGCAATTAAACCCAATCCGGCAAAGCCACCTTTGGCCAACCCCATCAGAAAAACAGCGGGAATGGCAGCCAAATAAAACAGCGGATCTGAGATTACAGCGGGCATGGTCACTCGGCGGGTTGATCAATGAAGCTGCAATTGGCGGCAAGTCGCGTCATTTGGCAAGCTTTGAAAATGCACCATCTGCCTTGCATCGAAAGTCGTGCCTGACGCGGGCGTCATCCGATGCTAAAGGCAATCCATAATAGGGAAACGCCATCAAAGGGGCACGCCATGAGCCATGCCGCGCGCTATCGCGACGTCTATAACCGCTCGATCAGTGATCCATCGGGCTTTTGGGCCGATGAAGCGCGGTCCATCGATTGGATCGTGCCGCCCAAAACCGTTTTCGATCACGCGCTCGGTGTTTATGGCCGCTGGTTCCCCGATGGCATGGTCAATACCTGCTACAACGCGGTCGATCGTCACGCCGAAGCTCATCCCGACCGTACGGCGATTATCCATGATAGCCCGATCACGGGCACAAAACGCAACGTCTCCTATGCCGAGTTTCGTGATGAAGTAGCAACGCTTGCCGCCGTGTTGCAGGATTTTGGCGTGCAAAAAGGCGACCGCGTGATCGTCTATATGCCGATGATCCCCGAGGCGCTGTTTGCCATGCTCGCATGCGCGCGCATTGGGGCTGTGCACTCGGTTGTCTTTGGCGGCTTTGCGGCGCGTGAACTTGCAACCCGTTTGGATGATTGCGAACCCAAACTCATCCTCGCCGCCTCCTGCGGCATCGAGCCGGGACGGGTGGTGCATTATAAGCCGCTGATCGACGAGGCGATTGAGATCGCGCAGCATAAACCCGAAGCCGTGATTGTTTTTCAGCGTCCACAAGAAAAGGCTGAGTTAAAGGCCGGACGTGATTATGAGTGGCAGACAGTGGTGGGCGAGGCCAAGTCCCAAAACCGTCAAGCCGCTTGCGTCCCTGTGGCCTCAACCGACCCGCTTTATATTCTCTACACGTCTGGCACGACCGGAAAGCCGAAAGGCGTCGTACGCGACAATGGCGGGCATCTGGTTGCGATGTCATGGACCATGAAAGGCATTTACGGCATCGGTCCCGGTGATGTGTTTTGGTCCGCCTCCGATATTGGCTGGGTCGTCGGTCATTCCTACATCGTCTATGCGCCACTGATCGTTGGTGCGACGACGATTGTCTATGAAGGCAAGCCCGTCGGCACGCCGGATGCGGGGGCCTTTTGGCGCGTGATTTCCGAGCATGGCGCCAAGGCTTTGTTCACCGCACCGACCGCCTTTCGCGCCATCCGTAAAGAGGATCCCGACGCGGTTGAACTTCAAAAATACAATCTCAAGGGCTTCCGCGCTTTGTTCTTGGCGGGCGAACGCGCCGATCCTGATACGGTGAAATGGGCCGAAGAAAAGCTCAACACGCCGGTTATCGACCATTGGTGGCAGACCGAAACCGGATGGGCCATTGCCGGTAATCCCTTCGGCATGGGCATGCTGCCCGTCAAGCACGGCTCGCCCACGGTGGCGATGCCGGGCTATGATGTGCGCATTCTGGACGAAGGCGGCCATCCGGTGCCCGCGGGCAAGATGGGCTCGATTGTCGTCAAATTGCCGATGCCGCCCAGCTGCCTGCCAACGCTGTGGAATGCGGAAGACCGTTTCCGCGAAAGCTATCTCACGACCTATCCGGGGCACTATTCCACCTCGGATGCGGGTTATATCGACGAAGACGGTTATCTCTACATTATGGGCCGCACCGACGACATCATCAATGTCGCGGGCCACAGGCTTTCAACGGGCGCGATGGAAGAGGTTTTGTCGGGCCATCCGGCGGTTGCCGAATGCGCCGTTATCGGTGCCAAAGATGCGCTGAAAGGCGAGCAGCCTTGCGGCTTTGTGGTGCTGAAATCCGGCATCGCCACACCGCCCGAGCAGGTTGAGAAAGAACTCGTCGCCCGCGTCCGCGATCAAATCGGCCCCGTTGCGGCGTTCAAATTGGCGATGGTGGTGAAGCGATTGCCTAAGACTCGCTCGGGCAAAATTCTGCGCGGCACGATGAAGAAAATCGCTGATAGCGACAGCTTCACTATGCCAGCTACGATTGATGATCCAGCCGTGTTGGATGAAATCAAAGTCGCACTGCAGGGCAAGGGTTTGGCGAAGTAGGGTTTAACCCGTCATTGCGAACGACAGTGAAGCAAACCAGTTGATGAAGCCGGAAGAATCTGGGTTGCTTCGTCGCTTCGCTTCTCGCAATGACGATTTTAGCCCTTCATCAAATCCGGCCTTCTCGCCTTTGTCAGTCTCTCCGCCTGCTCGCGCCGCCATTTGGCGATTTTGCCGTGATCGCCGGAGAGGAGTATTTCCGGAATCTCGCGGCCTTCCCAGTCGCGTGGTTTGGTATAATGCGGGTATTCCAAAAGCCCGTTTTCAAAGCTCTCGTCCTCGCCCGATTCCGTCTTGCCCATCACGCCGGGCAAGAGCCGCACACAGGCATCGAGCACAACAAGGGCTGCGGGTTCGCCACCCGATAAAATATAATCGCCGATTGAGACTTCGATGAGATGGCGCCCTTCAATGACGCGCTCATCGACACCTTCAAACCGTCCGCACACAATCACAACCCCTTCGCCAGATGCCCATTCGCGCACCATGGCTTGCGTCAAAGGTTTGCCGCGTGGGCTCATCAATAAAACCGGGCGCGGATCATCGGGTTGCACAACCGCATCAATCGCATTCGCCAGCACATCGGCGCGCAACACCATGCCCGCGCCACCACCCGCTGGCGTATCATCGACAGCGCGGTGCTTGCCCAAACCATGCGTTCGAATGTCATGCGCGGTCAGCGACCAGCGGCCGGATTTTAAAGCCTCACCAGCGAGCGATAATCCAAGCGAGCCGGGAAACATCTCGGGAAACAAGGTCAGCACGTCGGCGCGAAAACCGCTCATGCGCCGGGGCGCTCCTCGCCCTCAATTTCATCAGGCAAAATAACGGTGAGCGTTTGGGCAGCCAGATCAACCACAGGCACATTGGCCTTGGTAAAAGGCACCAGCAAAGACGGCCCTTCTAGTGAAGGCGCAATATCCAAAATATCGCCCGCGCCAAAATCATGCACGGCGGTGACGGTGCCGATCACCGCTCCATCGGGCGTTTTGGCAACAAGGCCGATCAAATCGGCATGATAGAATTCTTCTTCATCGGGCTCGGGCAATTGATCGCGCAGAATAAACAGCGCGAGATTGGTGAGCGCCTCGGCGGCGGTACGGTCCGCAACGCCCTCCAAGGAAACGACCAGCATGTCGTCCTTGATCAGCCGCGCACTGCGAATAACAAAACGCCGCTGTCCGGTTTTATCCGTCAGCGGCTGATAGTCTTGAATGCCCAAAGGGTCGGCAGTGAAGGATTTGAGACGCATCTCGCCCTTCACGCCATGGGGCGCACCCAACACGCCAACCTCGACAAGTCCGGTAGGGGTCTTCTCGTTGGGTTGGCGCGCCATGGGGTGTTCTTACTCGGCTGCTGGTTCGGCAGCAGGAGCAGCAGCGGCTTCGGCAGCAGCAGCGGCGGCAGCCTTCTCGGCTTCCTTCGCAGCAACAATCGCAGCGGCTGCCTTTTCAACTTCAGCGGCTGCGGCGTCGAGACGCTCCTGAGCCTTCTTCTTTGGCTTGGCCTTTTCTGGGTTGACGCGGGCCTTACGCTTCCACAAGCCAGCGGCTTCCAAGAAACGCTCGACGCGGTCGGTAGGCTGCGCGCCCTTGGCGAGCCATGCCTTGGCCTTGTCATGATCGAAATGCACGCGATCTGCCGAATCCTTTGGCTTCATCGGGTCGAACGTGCCGAGCTTCTCGATGAAACGGCCATCGCGCGCAAAGCGGCTATCGGCAACAACGATCGAATAATGAGGACGCTTCTTGGCACCACCGCGGGCGAGACGAATTTTAACTGACATTTTTAGATTTTCCTTAGTTAGGTTTTAGGTTGGTTGGGTTTGATCTTCATCGTCCTTGTGAGGAGCTCCTCACCTCGCAAGAACGGGTGAAAGGGTTTTTCATTTCTTCTTCCCCCCGAACGGGTTGAAGCTGCCTAATCCCGGAAGCGTTGGCTTGACGCCAAGCCCCGGTAATCCGGGTAGTTTAGGCGCGGCGCCGGGCAAGGGCGGCAGGCCTGCAGGTGGTTTCGCGGTGCCCGGAAATTCCGGCAAAGCCGCGCCGCCGCCCATTTGCTTTTGCATCGCTGCGATTTCTTCTGGCGAGGGCATGCCGCCGCCAAGGCCGAACATATTGGCGAGACCGGCCATTGGCCCGCCGCGCTTGTTCTGGCCCATCATTTTCATCATATCGGCCATTTGCCGATGCTGTTTCAGCAAGCGGTTGACGAGTTCGACTGAGACGCCCGCACCCGCCGCGATGCGCTTTTTGCGCGATGCTTTGAGGAGTTCAGGGTTTTTGCGTTCCGCCGCCGTCATCGAATTCACAATGGCGATCTGGTGCTTCACCACTTTGCCATCGAGATGTGAGGCGGCGATCTGGTTCTTCATTTTAGCAACGCCGGGGATCATGCCCATCAGCCCGCCCACGCCGCCGATCTTCTCAATCTGCTGCAGCTGGTCGCGCATATCGGAGAGATCGAACTGGCCTTTGCGCATCCGCTCGGCGGTGCGCATGGCCTTTTCCTGATCGATGTTCTCGACCGCTTTTTCAACGAGCGAAACCACATCGCCCATGCCCAAAATGCGGTTGGCAATGCGGGCTGGATGGAAATCCTCCAGCGCATCCATCTTTTCGCCGGTACCGACGAGCTTGATCGGCTTGCCGGTAACCGCGCGCATCGATAGCGCTGCACCGCCACGGCCATCGCCGTCCACACGGGTAAGCACGATGCCGGTAATGCCAACGCGCTCGTCAAAGGCTTTTGCGGTGTTGACGGCGTCTTGTCCGGTCAAAGCGTCCGCAACGAGCAACACTTCATGCGGCTTGGTTGAGGCTTTCACCTCGGCCACTTCCGCCATCAACTCCTCGTCGACCGTGGTGCGGCCGGCGGTATCGAGCATCACGACGTCGAAGCCACCCAAACGGGCCGCATCCATCGCGCGCTTGGCAATTTGTACCGCGCTTTGGCCCGCGACGATGGGGAGCACTTCAATCGAGAGCTGTTTGCCGAGGCTTGCCAATTGCTCCATCGCGGCCGGACGGCGCGTGTCGAGCGACGCCATCAGCACCTTGCGCTTCATGCGGTCGGTGAGGCGGCGGGCGATTTTACCAGTCGAGGTGGTTTTACCCGAGCCCTGCAAGCCGACCATCAAAATGGCAACCGGCGGCACGGCTTCAAGATCAATCGGCGAGGCTTCCGAGCCTAGCGTATCCACCAGAACATCATTGACGATTTTGATGACCATCTGGCCCGGCGACACCGAGCGGACGACTTCCGCACCCACCGCGCGCTCGCGCACTTTGTCGGTGAAGCTGCGCACGACATCAAGGGCAACGTCGGCCTCGATCAGCGCACGACGGACTTCGCGGAGCGCGAGGTTAACGTCTTCCTCGCTCAGCGCGCCGCGACGCGTAAGCGCGTTCAGAATGCCAGAGAGCTTGTCGCTCAGACTTTCGAACATCGAAGACCTTTAACCCGTTAGGACGAAAAACGGCCCAAAGCCAAACGCGCCCGAGGGCGCAACGCGCTGTCGGACGTGGACCTCCAACCTCATGGGGTTGGGCGGTGGCTCAAGGACGTAACCGTCGATGAATGAGCGGGATGTAAGGGAAAAGCGGGAATGAGTCAAGAAAAGGAGACGAGGACGCGTTATTGACACTATGAACAGCTTTGTCTCTACTACATTCCAATCTTATAAAAATTAAGCAATAAAAACCGAGCCGGGGACGCACAATGGCGGGCAAGATCGACACCCAAAACATGACCATGCCCGCTCGCATCAAAGCTATTTTGATTGGTTCTGCGGGCAATCTCGTCGAATGGTATGATTTTTACGCTTATGCCGCGTTTGCGCTGTATTTTGCACCCGCTTTCTTCCCGAATGATAATCCCGTCGTCCAGCAATTGAATGCGTCGATTTTGTTTGCGGTAACGTTTTTGGCACGCCCGCTTGGCGGATGGTTGTTCGGTTGGCTGGCGGATCGCTATGGGCGGCGGATCTCGTTAATGCTTTCTGTCACTTTGATGTGCTTTGGCTCGCTTATGATCGCGGTCACGCCCGTCTACGCGCAAATCGGCATTTGGGCGTCGGTGATTTTGGCAGCTGCGCGTATTTTGCAGGGGCTGAGCCTTGGCGGCGAATATGGCGCGAGTGCTGCCTATCTCACCGAAATGGCGGATGAGAAGAACCGTGGCTTTTATTCTAGCTTTCAATATGTGACGCTGATTGGCGGGCAACTCTGTGCGCTTTTGGTGTTGCTGGTGCTGCAAAACCTGCTGGGCTTTACTACCGCCGATTTGAAAGAGGGTGGTTGGCGTATCCCCTTCATCATCGGTGCCTTCCTTGCTGTGTCGGCCCTCATCATGCGCCGCTCGCTGCCGGAGACGGATGCGTACCGCAAAGCGTCTCAAGAGGCCAAAACCAAAGGCTCCATTTTTGCCGTCTTGTTCCAATATCCCCGTGAAACGCTTTTGGTGATTGGATTAACCGCTGGCGGCACGGCGGCATTTTATACTTACACGACCTATATGCAGAAATTCCTCAAACTCTCTGTGAAATTATCCGATACGGAAACGACCTTTGTGGCGTTTTGGTCGCTGATTTTCGCGATGATTTTGCAGCCGATCTATGGTGCAATTTCAGATCGCATCGGCCGGAAATGGCTTCTCATCGGCTTCGGCATTTCGGGCGTTTTGTTTACCATTCCGCTGCTTACCAGCTTGCAACAAGCGCAAGGGGCTTGGACGGCGCTGCTTTTGATTTGTGCAGCTTGGTTGATTGTATCGGGTTATACGTCGATCAATGCCGTGGTGAAGGCTGAACTCTTCCCTACCAGCGTTCGCGCCATCGGCGTGGCGGTGCCCTATGCTTTAACCGTCTCAATCTTTGGCGGCACGGCGGAGCCGATTGCGCTTTATTTCAAACAGGCGGGCGTTGAGAGCTATTTTTACTACTACCTCACGGGCATGATCGCCCTGTCGCTTGTCGTTTATGCGCTGATGCGGGACACCAAGAAAAAATCGGCGATGGATCGGGTTGTGTGAGAGTGTCTATGATGAGTGAGAAGCCTCAACTGTCAGTTTCAATCCCAATGCGGTTGTCACTTTGAGAACCGTCGATAATTCTGGATTGCCGTTGACCGACAAGGCCCGATAAAGCGCCTCGCGGGATAAATCGGCATCGCGCGCGAGTTTGGTCATGCCTTGTGCCCGCGCGACGACGCCTAGTGCGTCCGAAATGAAGCCGACATCGCCCGTTTCAAAGGCTTCGTTGAGATAAACCGCTCTGGCCTCATCGCTATCGAGATAGGCAGCCGGATCAAAGGGCTTTGTTTTGGGGGTCATGGTTGGAATTCCTTTGCAAGCGCACGGGCGCGAACGATATCCTTGTCCTGCGTTGATTTATCACCGCCGCCTAAGAGCAGCACAAACTCACTACCTTTTTGCATAAAATAAACCCGATAGCCTGGGCCATAATGAATTCTCATTTCACTTAGCCCACCGCCAATCGGAGCCACATCACCAGGATTGCCAAAGGCTAATCTTCTAATTCGGCTGGCAATTTTTGCTTTCGCTATAGGGTCACGTAACGCGCCCAACCAGCGAGAGAAGGCTAATGTCTCTTCAATAAAGATCATGAAATGTAACTTATAAGCTACAAATTGCAAGGACTTTCATGATACTTATACGCAAGCATGATATCGACCTGTCGAATGAGACAGGACTACCGTATCGCTGCAAGGGATACGCTCGGCCCTAGAAAATGGCAGGCGGCCGCGGCCGCCTACCACGCAATATAATCTCAATTCAGCTTCGCACCCTTTGGCGCGCGTTCGAGTGCTACGCCATGGTCGCCGATGACCAGTCCTAAGGGTCCGGCATCAACGGGAACATGATCGCCATCTTTCACCGCGCCCGAAAGAATAAGCTCGGCCAAAGCATCCTGCACATTCTTTTGGATCACGCGTTTCAACGGACGCGCGCCATAGGCTGAATCATAGCCCTTTTCGGCGAGCCATTCGCGCGCCTCGGGTTTTAATTCGATCATGATTTTGCGATCAGCCAACAATTGATCCAGCCGTTTCATTTGAATGTCGACAATCGCACCCATCTGGTCGCGTTTCAGGCGATGGAAGAGGATGATTTCATCGATGCGGTTTAAGAACTCGGGGCGGAAATGCGAGCGCACCACGCCCATCACTTCTTCGCGCACTTCTTCCGAGTCTTGCCCTTCGGTTTGCTGCACGAGATATTCCGCGCCCAAATTCGAGGTCATGATGATGAGCGTGTTGCGGAAATCCACCGCGCGACCTTGGCCATCCGTCAGACGTCCATCGTCAAGCACTTGCAATAAAACGTTGAACACATCGGGATGCGCCTTTTCAATCTCATCGAACAGGATCACCTGATAGGGCCTACGCCGCACGGCTTCCGTCAACGCGCCGCCCTCCTCATAGCCTACATAGCCGGGAGGAGCGCCAATCAGCCGCGCAACCGAATGCTTTTCCATGTATTCAGACATGTCGATGCGCACCATCGCGGTTTCATCGTCAAACATGTAAGACGCAAGCGCTTTGGTAAGCTCGGTTTTACCGACACCCGTTGGCCCCAAGAACATAAACGAACCGATGGGGCGATGGGGGTCTTGCAAACCTGCACGCGCACGGCGAATGGCGGTGGAAACGGCAATCACCGCTTCCTCTTGGCCAACCACGCGTTTGCCGATTTCAAGTTCCATGCGCAACAGCTTGTCCTTCTCGCCTTCGAGCATTTTATCAACGGGAACGCCCGTCCAGCGCGAGACGACTTGCGCGACATCATTGGCGGTCACGGCTTCCGCCACCATGGCACCGGCATTTTCGCTGCCTTCATTGGCCGCGAGCCTTTTTTCAAGATCAGGGATCAGCCCATAGGCCAATTCACCCGCCTTTTGATACTCGCCTTTGCGTTGCGCATTGGCGAGATCGGTGCGGGCTTGCTCCAATTGCTCTTTGATTTTTTGCGCAGCACCGAGCTTGTCTTTTTCAGATTTCCAGCGTTGCGTTAATGAGGCCGATTTTTCTTCCAAGCCTGCAAGCTCAACCTCGATTTTACCAAGGCGGTCTTTTGATCCCGGATCGGTTTCTTTTTTGAGCGCTTCTTGCTCAATGCGAAGCTGCACAATGCGGCGATCCAGCTCGTCGAGTTCTTCGGGTTTTGAATCAACCTGCATGCGTAACCGCGCCGATGCTTCATCGACCAAATCAATCGCTTTATCGGGCAAAAACCGATCGGTGATGTACCGGTTCGAGAGCGTTGCGGCGGCAACAATCGCGGCATCGGTAATGCGTACGCCGTGATGCAACTCGTATTTTTCCTTCAACCCGCGAAGGATCGAGACGGTGTCTTCCACGCTTGGCTCAGACACAAAAATCGGCTGAAACCGCCGCGCTAGGGCCGCATCTTTTTCAACATGTTTGCGATATTCATCGAGCGTCGTCGCACCCACGCAATGGAGCTCACCGCGCGCTAGAGCGGGCTTTAAAAGATTGGAAGCATCCATCGCGCCATCGGCTTTGCCGGCACCGACAAGCGTGTGCATTTCATCGATAAAGAGAATGATGCCGCCTTCTGCCGAAGTGACTTCCGAAAGCACCGATTTCAATCGCTCTTCAAATTCGCCACGGTATTTTGCGCCCGCAATCAGCGAACCCATATCCAGCGAAAGCAATTTTTTATCGGTTAAACTTTCAGGCACATCGCCATTGACGATGCGCAGCGCCAAGCCTTCGGCAATTGCGGTTTTACCGACGCCCGGTTCACCGATCAAAACGGGATTATTTTTCGTACGCCGTGACAGCACCTGGATCGCGCGGCGGATTTCCTCGTCGCGCCCAATCACCGGATCAAGCTTCCCGTCGCGCGCGGCTTGGGTTAAATCACGCGTGTATTTTTTGAGCGCTTCATAGGCATTTTCAGCCGTTGCATTGTCGGCGGTGCGGCCTTTGCGCAGATCATTAATCGCCGTGTTTAAAGCCTGCGGCGTGACACCGGATTTTGCGAGCACTTTGCCCGCTTCCATGTCTTTCTCGGTAGCGAGTGCCAATAACATCCGCTCAACGGTGACATAGGAATCACCCGCTTTAACGGCAATTTTTTGCGCGGTATCAAACAACCGCACGAGATCGCGGCTGGCACCCGGTTGCGAAGCCGCACCCGACACTTTCGCTTGTTTCGACAAAAGCTCTTCGGTCAGCACTAACGCCTGTTTGGCATTGCCGCCCGCGCGCCCGATCAATCCGGCGGATAGGCCTTCATTGTCGTCAAGCAGAACTTTCAAAAGATGCTCGGGCAAAAATTGCGGATGCCCTTCGCGCATGGCAACCATTTGGGCGGATTGCACAAAGCCCTTGGCGCGGTCGGTATATTTCTCAAAATCCATCTGCCGTCTCCTGTTGGCCGCGTCGGATCCGTCCGGTCATGTGGCCCAGATCGCCGCTCCTGATTAAGACTCCCCCTATAGGGGCGAGCCCGTCCAACAAGAGATAAGAACGCTTTGGCTTAAGCGAAAGGGGTAGCCCCCTAAGTAACACCCACAAAAAAGGAGGCCATCGGGCCTCCTTTTGTCGAATGGGAAAGAGCAGCGAATTTATTCGCCGTCATTCGCTATATCGGGGACCTGCACCTTTGGCGGGCGGCCACGGCGACGAACGCCGACGGGCTCCACAAAATTCGGATCGACCGGAACCGCGGTTTCAACAAAGCTCGGCTCAACCGGCGCTTCCGAAGCGATCGTATTCCGCACCGGCGCCGTGATGAACGATGGCAGGCCGGGCTGTTCGGCTTCCATCGGCATGGTGTCGTTGCGAGGGAAACGACGGTCCTGCCCATTGCGTTCAAAGCGTCCGCCATCCCGTGGCGGGCGCTGATCGCGTTCGCGGGGCTGAAAATCACGTTGCTCGCGTGGTTGCTGGTCGCGGGGTGGGCGCTGTTCACGCGGCTCGCGGGGCTGGAATTCGCCGCTTGGTGCCGCTTCCCGTGGCTCACGCTGTTCGCGCGGCTGGAAATTCCGGTTGTCCCGCTGCGGGCGTGGTCCGCGCTGATCGCGGTTGTCGCGCGGCTGATACTCACGCTGTTCGCGCGGCTGGAACTCGCCTTGCGGCTCTTCCTCGCCCTCGGACGTGCCCTGACCATAGACGCGTGCTTCCGGCTGGGCTTGTCCTTGTGCGAACGAGCCGTCCTCTTCGCCCTCTTCACCGTCGGTTTCAGGCTGGTCAAAGCCACGGAAACCGGGATTGGCGATGCGGAACTGCTCTTGGGCGGCCGCAATCAGGCGGAAATAATGTTCGGCATGCTGAAAGAAGCTTTCGGCCGCAACATGATCACCTGTTGCCTGCGCATCCCGTCCGAGCTGCACGTATTTTTCGGCAATGTTTTGGGCCGTACCACGCACTTTGACGTCGGGGCCGTTTGATTCATAAGAGCGGGTGAGCGGATTTGGACCTTTGCCGCCGCCTCCACCGCCCCCGCCACGGTTACGGCCACGCATACGCTTGTTCTGATGATTGGGTCTCATCGAACGATTTTCTTCTCTATAATTATTCATGATGGGTAATTATTTTCGACCTTTAAGGGTTCATATGCCAGTGCGAAGCGGCTCCCGGTTGCTTGCTCAAAGCCTAAAGGCCAAACAAAAGCAGCAACTGGCTCATTATATTTAAGAGATGGGCCGACGGATCATTCGCTCGGTTCAATTTTGCCCGGCCAGCCTCTCGGCCAACAATCCATGGTTCATCTCTACACGGTTGATCGGCTAACCGCAATTGCCTTTTTTGAAGGGTTTAACAGGTCCCTTAAGCAGGTCGGCGCAGGACAATGGCGCGCGGCCTGGCACCAAAATCAGCAAACGGCCCTTCAAGCTCATACCCCAAGCCGGCGAAAATTTTTGGCACCGATTCGGACTGATCCGAGCCGATTTCGAGCGCAACAACGCCGCCGGGCGCCAACAGAGCCGGAATAGCCTCGGCAATCGCGCGATAGGCATCAAGCCCGTCCCGCCCGCCCGAAAGCGCCAAACGCGGATCATGAACCCGTACCTCGACTTCAAGCGTATCGATAATCGGGTCCGCAATATAGGGCGGGTTTGAAACGATGAGATCAAACGGCCCGGTGATTCCCTCAGCCCAATTGGCCTGATGAAACTCGGCGCGGTTACCAACACCGTTTCGCTCCGCATTAAGACGCGCGGTTGCAACCGCCTCGGCCGCAATATCAACGCCTATGCCGGTGGCACCCGGCATTTCATGCAGCAAAGAGACGAGTAGACAGCCGGACCCCGTGCCCAAATCGAGAATGCGCAAGCCATCGCTCGCATGGCGGCGGTCTTTGAGGGCGATTAAGGCGGCAGCAACAACCGTTTCGCTATCGGGCCGTGGCACCAGTGTCTCAGTGACAAGCGTAAATGGCAGGCTCCAAAACTCCCATTCCCCCAAAATGCGCGCGACGGGGACACGGGTCAGGCGCTTTTCGACATGGGACGCCAGTTTTTGCGCAGCTTGTACCCCTAAAGCCTCGCGCGGCGCTTTGATGAGGTCGGTATGGACGATGCCTGCCGCGTCGAGCATCAAGAGCCGCGCATCGCGCTGCGCGGTTTCAATGCCGATCTGCCGAAACACTTCGCCCAAATGTTTGAGCGCCTCGATCCGTGTCATCTGATCAGAAATTGGGCTCATGAACGGTCCTCAGCTCCCAGTAATTCGGCTTGATGCTCGGCAATCAGCGGATCGATCACATCATCGAGTGCCGTTCCGGCGATAATTTCGGGCAATTTATACAAGGTCAGATTGATCCGGTGATCGGTCAGTCGGCCTTGCGGAAAATTATAGGTTCGGATGCGCTCGGATCGGTCGCCGGAGCCTACTTGTCCGCGTCGATTTTCAGCCTCGGCATCGGCTTGTTTGCGGCGCTGCATGTCGAAAAGCCGCGTGCGCAAAACATCCATCGCTTTCGCGCGGTTGCGATGCTGCGAGCGTTCATCCTGCATCATCACCACAATGCCGGATGGCGTGTGCGTCATGCGGATCGCGCTTTCGGTTTTATTGACGTGCTGCCCGCCCGCGCCCTGCGCACGCATGGTTTCGATCACCAGATCCTTGTCATCAATGGTTAAATCAAGCGGTTCGGCGATCGGTAAAACCGCAACGGTCGCCGCCGACGTATGGACACGCCCTTGCGTTTCGGTGTCGGGTACGCGTTGGACGCGATGCACGCCGCTTTCAAATTTTAATTTCCCGAACACACCAATGCCGCGCACTTCCGCGATAATTTCCTTAAAGCCGCCCATCGTGCCTTCAGAGGCCGAGAGCACTTCGATCGTCCAGCGCCGCAAATCGGCATAACGCTGATACATGCGGAAAAGATCACCCGCAAAAAGCGCTGCTTCATCCCCGCCTGTACCCGCGCGCACTTCGAGAATCGCGCCACGCTCATCGGCGGCATCTTTGGGCAACAACATCAACCGAAGCGCATGTTCGGCTTCCGTTTGACGGATCAACGCTTCGCGGCGCTCGTCTTCGGCCAGGCCACGCATTTCGGAATCGCTGGAGCCATCGGCAATGAGCTCATCCAGGCCCGCAATATCTTTTTCGATTGCACGAACATTTTGTATCGCTTCGACCACCGGATCCAAATCGGATAATTCGCGCGATAGAGCGACGAATGTTTCTGCATCCGGTCCGCTGTTTAAGCGATCCGAAACAATCGCATGGCGCGCGAGAATGGCATCAAGTTTGTGGGTATCGAATTTCATGAGAAGCCAGATAGATCAGGAGGGTTTGAAAAGCGAGGGCGAAGCTTGGGCGACGAGAGCGTCGCTAAACCGGTACGCCATGGTCGCGTGCAAAAGCCTCAATCGCATGGCGCAGCGTTGCCACCCCGTTGGCCTCTGTTAGAAGATGGTTGAGATGCTTTTCGATCGCCAAAGCATTGAGCTCCAACAGCATGGCCTTAACCGGACCAATGGATGCGGGCGACATCGACAAAGTGCGGTAGCCCAAGCCGATCAGCACCATCGCTTCAAGTGGCATGCTCGCCAATTCGCCGCACAACGTCACCGGAATGCCCGCTTTTTGGCCCGCGCGTGCAACCATTTGCAGGGCCCGCAGGCAGGACGGACTTAAAGGATCAAAGCGCGAGGCCATTTGCGGGTTTTCGCGGTCGGCTGCGAATAAAAACTGCATCAAATCATTCGAACCAACCGACAGAAAATCGGCGCGCGAGGCAATTTCGTCGATCTCGAACAGAAGCGACGGCACCTCGACCATCACACCGAGCTTAATGCTGTCAGGCAACGTATAGCCATAGCGTTCCAGATGCGCCATTTCACGCTCGACCAGCGCTTTCGCACGGTCAAATTCGTCAACGGTTGCGACCATCGGGAACATGATGCGCAAATGCTGTCCCGTTGCGGCCTTCAACATCGCGCGGAGCTGCGCCCGCAATAGACCGGGCCGATCAAGCCCGATGCGGATGGCGCGCCACCCCAAAGCCGGATTTTCTTCTTCCGCCGTCCGCAAATAAGGCAGGATTTTATCGCCGCCAATATCCAGCGTCCGGAAGGTAACGGGTCTTCCGCGCGTGGCATCAAACACCGTCCGGTAAAGCGCCATCTGCTCATTGGTTGTCGGCATTCTGGCCGATACCATGAACTGCAATTCGGTACGGAAAAGGCCGATGCCCTGCGCGCCTGTTTCGTCCATATGCGGCAAATCAATCAACAGGCCTGCATTCAAATGAAGCGCAACGGAAACCCCGTCTTTGGTGTGCGACGGAACATCGCGCAATTTGCGATATTGTTCCTGCCGCCGCGCCCGCAGTCGCGCCTTTTCCTTAAACGCTTCTTCGACATCGCTTTGCGGACGGACATGGACCTTCCCGGCTCCGCCATCCACGATAATCGCATCGCCCGTTTCAACCGAGCCGGTGATGTTCTCAACGGTGCCGACCGCCGGAATACCCAATGCCCTTGCAACAATCGCGATATGGCTTGTCGGGCCGCCTTCTTCCAAAACCAGCCCGCGCAGTTTCGAGCGGTCATAATCAAGCAATGCCGCAGGGCCCATGGAGCGTGCGATCAGAATGGCATTTTCGGGCAGCGTAACGCGCCCATCAATCATGTCGCGGCCAAGCAGGCGATGCAGCAAGCGGTTGGCGAGTTCATCGAGATCGTGCAGGCGCTCTCTGAGATACGGATCCGTCTGGCGCAACATGCGCGCGCGGTTGTCCGATTGCACACGTTCAACAGCGGCTTCCGCCGTCAGGCCGGTTTGAACCGCTTCGCGCAAACGGCGCGTCCAGCCGGGATCATTGGCAAACATGCGATAGGTTTCGAGCACTTCACGGTGCTCGCCGCCATGGGCCACATCGCCCCGATCCACCAATTGGTCAATCGAGGAGCGTAATTCCGCAATCGCCGCATCAAGCCGCCTTTGCTCGACCGCCGGATCATCCGCAATCAGGTTCGAAACGACAACCCGCGGTTCGTGCAGCACCGCATAGCCTAAGCCCACACCATCGGCGAGGGATTGCCCCGGCAAGACCATTGCGCGGCGCAGCGCAATCCCGTTCCCTTGGCTGGCCAGAGCCTGCAATTCGCCCGAAGCGATAATCTCGGCGAGCACCATCGCGGTGGTCTGCAGCGCCTCGACTTCTTCTTCCATATAGACGCGATGGGCGCGGTTCTGGACAACAAGCACGCCCAGCGTATTGCCAGAGCGCAGCACCGGCACGCCGAGGAAGGATTGATAGATTTCTTCGCCCGTTTCCGGCCGATAGGAGAAGGAAGGATGCGATTGTGCGTTCGAAAGGTTGAGCGGTTCGGCCTGTTTCGCGATCAGACCGACGAGGCCTTCGCCCGCTTTCATGGTCGTCAAATGGACGGCTTCGCGCTTCAAACCCTCGGTAGCGAAGAGTTCGAGCGTGTTATCGGCCCGCATCACATAGAAGGAGCACACTTCCGCGACCATATTGGCCGCGATCACCATCACGATTTTATCAAGGCGTGCCTGTGCACTGACCGGTTCCGCCATAACTTCGCGGAGACGGCGCAATAATACCCTAGGACCACCTAGTGCAGACCGCATTGCCTTCTTGTTCCTATATCGTCATTGCGACGACGAGCTTGTTCCACCACGACAGGACCACTTACCCGGGACCCTTATCGCTACGCTTTACCGATTTATGGACAGGAATGCAAAGGCCGCGCCAATGCGAATTGACGGGGCCCGATATTGATGTCGTTACGCGAATATCAGGCTTGATCGAGGCCGTAAAGAGAGTGCAGCGTCCGCACGGCCAACTCTGTATAGGCGCTATCGATCAAAACCGAGAACTTAATCTCGGACGTTGTGATCGCCCGAATATTGATGCCTTTATCGGCCAGCGCCTTAAACGCGCGCGCCGCAACGCCCGCATGACTGCGCATCCCGACGCCAATTGCTGAAACTTTCACCACATCATTGGCGCCTTGCAAAGTTGCGTAGCCAATCGTGCCGCGCAGCCCTTCGAGGATCGTTTTGGCCCGCTCGAAATCGGCGGTCGGCACGGTGAACGTGATATCGGTCGTCGTCGTATCGTCGGAAACGACCTGAATGATCATGTCGACATTGATATTGGCATCCGCCAGAGGCACGAAAATCGCCGCTGCAATGCCGGGCTTGTCGGCGACGCGGCGAAGGGGGATTTGCGCCTCATCTTTCGAATAGGCGATGCCGGTAATGATTTGCTGTTCCACGATATCCTCCTCGCCACAAATGAGCGTTCCGGGCTTTGGATCCGCCGGATCGTCAAAGGACGACCGAACATAAGTCGGCACGCGATGGGTCATCGCGAGCTCAACCGAGCGGACTTGCAGCACTTTGGCACCCATTGAGGCCATTTCGAGCATTTCTTCGAAAGCGACCTTCTCAAGCCGCTTGGCTTTTGGCACGATCCGCGGATCGGTCGTGTAAACGCCGTCCACATCCGTATAAATATCGCAGCGCTCCGCGCCGATGGCAGCAGCAACGGCGACTGCACTCGTGTCCGATCCGCCGCGGCCCAGCGTCGTCAAACGACCGGATTCCTTATGAATTCCCTGGAAACCGGCAATAACCGCCACTTCGCCTTTGGTTTTGAAGCTATCGGACAGGCCCGAGCCATCAATGCCCAAAATGCGCGCCGAGCCATGCGCGTCATCGGTCAGGATCGGGATTTGCCAGCCCTGCCAAGACCGGGCAGCAATGCCGATATTTTGCAACGCAATTGCCAAAAGGCCGGAGGTCACCTGCTCGCCCGAGGCGACGACAGCGTCATATTCGCGCATATCATGGAGCGCGGAGGCGTCTTTGCACCAAGCCACCAGCTCATTGGTTTTGCCCGACATGGCCGAAACAACCACGGCAACGTGATAACCGGCCTCGACTTCGCGCTTCACATGGAGCGCGACATTCCGGATCCGGTCGAGATTGGCGACCGATGTGCCGCCGAATTTCATGACGAGGCTTTTTTTAGACGAGATTGGCATCGATAATCAGATCATTTCGGTACTATCATACGAATGCTGGCTTGCTTTAAGGTGCATCCGAGGTGAAAAAGGCGCACATCCATGACGGCGCAACCCAACGCTGTCAACTTAAAACCGTTACGAATCTTCATTCTGGCGGGTCAGGAGCATGGCAATGGACACCCCCTTTCAAGGCACGGTCGACAAAGACGAAGTCGCGCGGTTTGAGCGGATTGCCAAAACTTGGTGGGACGCCAAAGGCCCGATGGGCGTGCTGCACAAATTCAATCCGGTCCGTTTGCAGGTGATCCGCGATGGAGCCGCCAGCCATTTTAACCGCTCGATCGACAATGGCCGCCCGCTCGAAGGGCTCACTTTGCTCGATATTGGCTGCGGCGGTGGCTTGCTCTGCGAACCTTTGACCCGTTTGGGCGCCAAAGTTACGGGCATTGATCCGGCACCCACCAATATCGAAGTCGCCAAGCTCCACGCCGCCCAATCGGGCCTTGAGATCGATTACCGCCAGACAACGGTCGAATCCTTGGTCGCGGCGGGTGAGCGGTTCGACATCGTTCTTGCGATGGAGGTTGTCGAGCACGTTGCCGATGTCGGTCAGTTCGTCTCCGCCTGCACGGAAGCCGTCAAACCAGGCGGCCAACTCCATATGGCGACCTTGAACCGCACCTTGAAAGCCTTTGCATTGGCTATCGTCGGGGCCGAATTTGTTCTGGGTTGGCTGCCCAAAGGCACGCATCAATGGGACAAATTCGTCACGCCGCGTGAATTGAGCGATGCGATTATGCGTGGCGGCATGGAAATCGACGACCAATCCGGCGTCGTCTTTAACCCGTTCATGAACCAGTGGAAACTCTCGCGCGACATGGACGTCAATTACATGATGCGCGCCAAAAAGCGTTAAATCCGCTTAATGGCCGACATCGCGGCCGGGCGGCAGCGGCAAAACGCCGATCCCTTCTTCGATCAGTTCTTGCACCTCATCCAGCGAGGTGTGGCCGTAAATCTGGCGCTTTTCGGTTTCGCCATAATGGATGCGCCGCGCCTCTTCGGCGAAATCCGTGCCGACATCATCGGCATTTTTGATCATTTCGTCGCGCAATTCGGCCATGCGCTCACGTAATTCGATCATTTCCGGCGACATGAGGATCTCTTCCGATCCCGCACTCACCCAGTTCGGCTCCTGCGCCACGGGCAAGGAGGCGACGATTTCCCGGTCCGTTCGTGCCACCGATGGTGCCATAATCGCCCGATCGACTTTATTCGACTGACAGATCGGACATTCAACAAAGCCGCGCTTTTTTTGCGTGTCAAACGCGTCGCCGGACTGAAACCAGCCCTCGAATTGGTGGTCTTTGTCGCATTGCAACTGGTATTTGATCACGCCGCGCGGTCTCCCGAAGCTGGCTTGGCGAGGCTCACATGGACAGGGCGGGTATGCCGCAAGGCCGGAATTTTTCCTCGCGCATCGCCGACCGCTGCCAGATCAATCTCGGCCATGATCACACCGGGCTCATCGCCCGCCTCGGCCAAAACCTTGCCCCATGGGTCGACAATGATCGAATGGCCATAGGTTTCGCGGCCGTCCTCATGCACGCCCGCTTGCGCGGCGGAAATCATAAACGCGCCATTCTCAATCGCACGCGCGCGTTGCAGCACGCTCCAATGCGCCTCGCCCGTTTGCTTCGTAAAGCAGGCAGGAGTCGTTAGGATCGAGCACCCCGCATCCGCCAGCGCGCGGAACAAATAGGGGAAGCGGACATCATAGCAAATCGCCATGCCAAGCCGCGTTTCCGGCAGATCGACAGCCACCGCCTCAACGCCACCGGTAAAGGTATTGGATTCCCGCCAGGTCTCGCCATTTGGCAAATCGACATCGAACAAATGCAGTTTGTCATAGCGGGCGAGCAAGCCACCATCCTGTCCGATCATAAACGCGCGATTGGCGACCTTGTCGCCATTCTTGATCGCGAGCGATCCGATATGAATGACGATGTTAAGGTCTTTCGCAAGCGCGCTCAGCGCCTTCAGCATCGGATCTTCCGCTTCCGTGCGAATGGCCGCGAGCAAAGCCGGACGGTCGCGGTTGACGATGTTCGAAATCTCCGGCGTCTGGACATATATCGCCCCGGCCTTTGCCGCCTCGCGGATCATCCGAATGGCATCATCCAGATTTTCAGCCGGATCGCGCTTGCCGCGCATTTGCACACAGGCGACTTTGAAGGGTGCTGACATCGCGTGAATTCCTTAAGCGTTCAAAAGCGGATCAAGCTTGCCCGCCCGGTCAAGCGCGTAAAGATCATCGCAGCCGCCGATATGGGTTTCGCCAATGAAAATTTGCGGCACGCTGGAGCGGCCATTGGCTTTCACCGCCATGGCAGCCTGCGCTTCGCCACCAGCCGAGACATCAATCTGCTCATAATTCACGCCCTTTTGCTTCAAAAGGTCGAGCGCGGAGTGGCAATAAGGGCACCAGGATTTCGTATAGATCGTGACGGGTTGCATCATATGACCTCAGACTAAGAAGTGTCTCGTAATATAAGAACCTTATCCCGTATTTGCCACCACCGCAAAAACCAAAAGATCAACCGAGGCAGCGCCTGCTTTTAACAGGGTCCGCGCCGCAGCATTTCCGGTCGAGGCGGTAGTCATCACATCATCAATCAATACGATCCGGCTCCCTATCACCAAGGGCCGATCGGTGTCATTAACGACAAAGGCTTTTTCGAGATTAGCCGCCCGCTCCGAGCGGGTTAGGCCCACTTGCGGGCGCGTCGCTTTTACGCGCTTGAGGGTCTCATAGCCAACTGGAATGCCCGTCTTATAACCGATGGTTTTGGCCAATGCCGCAGCTTGATTAAACCGTCGCCGCCATAGCCTGAACCAATGCAGCGGCACAGGCACCAAAAGCTGGGCCTGGTCTAAAATCTCGGCACCCTCGCGGGCCATCCAAAGTCCCATCGTGTCGGCCAGTTCCACCCGGTCACCATATTTCAAACCATGCACCAATTCACGTGCGACGCCGTCATAGCGTGCAACCGCGCGGGCGCGGCCAAATACGGGCGGATCGGCCACCGCCAGGGGCGAGAGCATCATCCCGCCATGGTCAACGGGCAGCGGCGTGCCATAGCGGTCGCAAATGGGTTGGGTGATCAGCGGCATCAGCCGCCAACAGGCGGGGCAAATACCGTCATGCTCGGCGAGCGCCGCCCCGCATGCGATGCAGGACGGCGGATAGATGAGGTCGACCCATCGACGGCCAAAGCGAGAAAGGGCAGCCAAAGATTGTTTCATGCGTCTGTTTCACGCTTTGACGTTGGACCTAAAAATGAGCATACACCGCAGCCATGGTTGATGCTCCCCGTCTTTTTGAACAGGGTCTGATCCGGTCGCGCCTGAAGCGCGCCATCCGGCAGGGCGCTGAAGATTTTTTGCTCGCCCGTGCGAGTGCTGATCTGTCGGATCGGTTGACCGCCGTGTTGCGCCAGTTTCCAACCGTGCTCGATTTCGCAACCCCCGGCCCGCATGCCACGCAGGCGCTTGCAGCATCCGGGCGCGCGGAGACGATCATTCGTGCAGCACCTGTTCCTGAAGCTTTGGGCCAAGGGAATTTTCATGCGCTTGTTTCCGATGTCGGCCTCTTGCCCTTTGGACCTGCGACGCTTGATGCCGTCATCTCGCTTTTAGCGCTTCAGACGGTGGATGATCTCCCCGGCCTCTTGCTCCAAATTCGCCGTTCGCTGCGTCCGGACGGGATGTTTTTGGCCTGTTTGATGGGCGGTGCCAGCCTCACCGAGCTTCGGCAAAGCCTTCTTCAGGCCGAAAGCGAAATAGAGGGCGGCATTAGTCCGAGAGTAGCGCCTTTTGCCGATATCAGCGATCTCGGCGGCCTGTTGCAGCGCGCGGGCTTTGCTTTGCCGGTGTCGGATACGGACCGGTTTACCGTGCGCTATGCCAATCCTTTGGGGTTGATGCATGATTTGCGGCGGATGGGTGCCACCAATGCTCTTATCGAGCGCCGTAAAACCCCGATGCGGCGGGCAACCTTGCTGCGCGCCTTAGAAATTTACAGCGAACGCTTCGCGGATTCGGACGCCCGCGTTCGGGCGACGTTCGAGCTTGTCTGGATTTCCGGTTGGGCGCCGCATGAAAGCCAGCAAAAACCGCTTAAGCCCGGCTCGGCGGCTAAGCGCCTTGCCGATGCCCTTGGTGTGGCCGAAATTCCCGCGGGTGAAGCGCCAACCGGGCAAAAGTGACAGGTCCGGCCAACCTCAACAAAGTTTAATCTTGTCGACACGCCACCGTCAGGTGACCTCCGGCTTTATGGCCTCAACGCCCGATACGGGCTGGAATGAGGAGTTGAGAAGATGAAATTTTCTAAAAAAACACTGATCATCGGTACCGCGCTTGTCGTTGCAGCGGGCGGTTCTTTGGCCGCTTTTGCTCAACCGGGCATGCGCCACGGCGAAAATTTTGGCTCGATGGGTCACATCTGCGAAGCCAAAGATCCGATGGGCCCGCGCCTTATTGATCATTTGCAGCGCGCCATCAAGCCAACAGACGCTCAAAAACCGGAGTTTGAAGCTTTAAAGGCGGCCCTTGCATCCGCCGAAGAGAGCGTGAAGGCCACCTGTCCGGCTGATCCGGCTTCGGTTGATCACACGCCTTCGGGCATGTTGGCCGGTATGGAGCAGCATTTAACCGCCATGCTTGGAGCGGTTAAAACCGTTCGTCCGGCCTTTGATGCGCTCTACGCCAAGCTCGATGACAAACAACGCGACGCGTTGCGCTGGTCATCGCCTTTCGGATGGGACCATCACCACGGCGATCATGGTCCTATGATGGATGAGGCCCCAAAGGCCCAGTAATTCGACTGAGCGATCAAACCGTGCCGCGGGCGATGGCAATTTGCGCCCGCGCACCACTTCTAAGCTGACCAAAATCGGTACCAATCGCCATGAGATCATAGCCCTTGGCTTTTAGCTCAATGGCAGCGAGCGGACTGGGCGCGAAACAACACGCGGCCTTTTTATGCGCTTTGCAGCGTGCGACCACATGATCGAGTGCATCGGCGACATCCTTGCGCGACGGATCAACATTTGCGCCATGCGACAGCGCGATGGAAAGATCGGACGGCCCGACAAACACCGCATCGATACCGGGCGTTGCGAGAATATCATCCACGGCCGCAAGCGCTTCGCGCGTTTCCACCATGGCAATGGCAACAGACATGGCATTGCCCGCTTTCATGTACTCATTGCCCTCGGTGCCCGTCAGACCAAAGGCAATCGTAGGTCCCCAGCTCCGCTCGCCGATTGGTGGATATTTCATGAAACTGGCAAAGGCTTTGGCATCTTCTTTTGAATTGATCATAGGCGCGATAACGCCTGCAACGCCGAGATCCAACACCCGTGAGGCGGTTTCAAACTGTCCGACGGGGATGCGCACAATAGTGGGCTTTCCGGCCAAGGTCACTTGAGCAACGCCAAGCGCTACGGAATGAATATCATTGGCACCATGCTGCATATCGAGCGTAACTGTGTCGAAATCCTCGAGCGCCAATTGTCCGGCAACGAGCGGATCCGGCATGCCGACCCAAGCCGTCAAAAGCCCCGAGCCACCGCCGATTTTTTTCGACAATGCGCCGATCGTTGCCAGATGTGCCATGCTGTATCCCCCCATTTGATGCGAGAGGCTAAGCATAATGGGGGTTTAAAACAAGGGCGCCTGCGTCATGGCTTTTATTCGCCGGTCAAGATTTCCCGTCTTGCGACCGTGAGCAATTGCTCCATTTTGGCCCGAATATCGTGATCCTTTTGTTCGATATGGGCGGCAAAAAAATCGCCCGCAATTTTTCGAACGACATCCTCATCACCCGGTTCCGCCAAATCCGCGCTGAGGACGGTGCCGGTGTAAAGGGCGAGATCATCGCCCGTTAAACCCATCAATCTGCCCGCCCAAAGCCCTAAAAGATGGTTGCGGCGGGCCTTAATCCGAAATTCGATATGCTGCTCATGCGCGAATTTTGCCTCAAATCCTTGTTCGCGTTCGTCAAATGTGGTCATCGGCCCGCTCCCCGTTTGTCGTGTTTTCGGTGCTTGCAGTGTGCCATGTCGCGGTAACAATCGGATGTCGTAGTCTCCCCTATCCAGACGGTTCTTCGCAAAGCCCTTTAAAAGGCAGGGGATGGAAAATCGCTCATCCTAAATGCTGCGTTGCAAATCAGCCCGGTTTTCCTGTATGGAGAGTTATCCGGTTATGGATTTCCTCAAACAACGGTATATGTCGATGAATCGCCGCCGTCGCATTTACGAGGGCAAGGCGAAGATCCTCTATGAGGGTCCCGAGCCTGGCACCCTCGTCCAGCACTTCAAGGACGATGCAACCGCCTTTAACGCCAAGAAACACGCTGTTCTTGACGGCAAGGGCGTTTTAAACAACCGCATCTCCGAATTCATTTTCAACCATTTGAACGCGATTGGCGTGCCGACGCACTTCATCCGCCGCCTCAATATGCGTGAGCAGCTGATCCGCGAAGTCGAGATCATCCCGCTCGAAGTGGTTGTCCGCAATATCGCCGCAGGCTCGCTCGCCACCCGTTTGGGCTTGGAAGAGGGTACCCCGCTGCCGCGTTCGATCATCGAGTTCTATTACAAGAACGATGCGTTGAACGATCCGATGGTTTCGGAAGAGCACATCACGGCTTTCGGCTGGGCAACCCCGCAAGAACTCGACGACATCATGGCTCTGGCCTTGCGCGTCAACGACTTCCTCACCGGTCTCTTTCTGGGCGCCGGTATCAAGCTTGTCGATTTCAAAATCGAATGCGGCAGGCTCTGGGAAGGTGAGATGATGCGGATCGTACTCGCCGATGAAATCTCGCCCGATTCAGCGCGGTTGTGGGACGTCAAATCCAACGACAAGCTCGACAAAGACCTCTTCCGCCGCGATCTCGGCAATCTGGTTGAAGCCTATACCGAAGTGGCCCGCCGCCTCGGCATCATGTCCGAAAACGAGCCTGCGGCCGGAGCCGGACCAAAACTGGTGCAATAAATGCTGCAAAATTGCCGCACCGCACAATAAATCCAAAAAGCCCGCTTCCGAGCGGGTTTTTTATTGCGCAGCAATTGTGCGAAGTTTATTATATTTCAAGGGATTGCAAAATTTATGCTGCAAAAATGTTGCGCAGCAATTTTGGTTTCGTCCTAGCGAGCGAACGCGAAGCAACCCAGCTAACAGAACACAAAAAGAGCGCTGTGTTGCCACCGCGCTCTTGCTTTTACCATCAACTGGATTGCTTCGCCTTCGCTCGCAAGGACGGGAGGACGGCGCGCTTAAACCCGCCGCTCCACCATCATCTTCTTGATCTCCGCAATCGCGCAAAACTTGAACCGCCCTATCGCCTATGCTAAACATGTCCCATATTCAGCACATGTCACAAGGTCGGCCCCCATGCTCGATGTCGTTAATTTTACCGAAGCACGGAACAACCTCAAAAGCGTCCTCGACAAGGTTGTGGATGATGCCAATGTCACGATTATCGCACGCCGCGATGCGCCCAATGCCGTCGTGATGTCGCTTGATACCTATAACAGCATCATGGAAACGGCGTATCTCTTAAAGTCTCCGTCCAATGCGCAACGTCTTGCGCGCTCGATTGAGCAGCATCGGGCTGGTGAAGCTGTTGAGCAGTCGCTGATCGATGACTAGGCGACTCACTTTTACGCCGGACGGGTGGGAAGATTATCTCTACTGGCAAGGCCAGGATAAAAAGACGCTTAGGCGGATCAATCAGTTGGTGCGCGATATACTGCGCGAGCCGTTCGATGGGATCGGCAAGCCTGAGCCATTACGCGAGAACCTCGCAGGCTATTGGTCACGCCGCATCGATGATACGCATCGCCTCGTTTATGGCGTCGAGGCACACGCGATTGTAATCATCGCGTGTCGCTATCATTATTGAAACGAGGATCCCTAAACCCTTCTCTCCACCATCATCTTCTTGATCTCCGCAATCGCGCGGGCGGGGTTCAACCCCTTCGGGCAGGTATTGGCGCAATTCATGATCGTGTGGCAGCGATAAAGACGGAACGGGTCTTCGAGATTGTCCAGACGCTCGCCGGTGGCTTCATCGCGTGAGTCAATCAACCAGCGATAGGCTTGCAGCAGCACGGCGGGGCCAAGATAGCGGTCGCCGTTCCACCAATAGCTCGGGCAGGAGGTCGAGCAGCACGCGCAGAGAATGCACTCGTAAAGCCCGTCGAGCTTTTCGCGGTCTTCATGCGATTGCTTCCATTCTTTCTCAGGCGCCGGCGTCGACGTATGCAACCACGGCTCGATCGAGGCGTGCTGCGAATAGAAGTGCGTGAGGTCCGGCACGAGATCCTTGATCACCGGCATATGCGGCAACGGATAAATCCGGATCGGATGCGCCACCTCGTCCATGCCCTTGGTGCAGGCGAGCGTGTTGAGGCCGTCAATATTCATCGCGCAAGAACCGCAAATCCCTTCGCGGCACGAGCGTCGGAAGGTGAGCGTCGGATCAATCTTCGATTTGATCCAGATAATGCCGTCGAGCACCATCGGCCCGCAATCGTCGCGGTCGACATAATAGGTGTCCATGCGCGGATTGCTCTCGCCATCCGGATCGTAGCGATAGATGCGAAACTCGGTCAGATGAATGGCGTTCGCGGGCTTCGGCCAAACCTTGCCGTCGATAACGCGGGAGTTTTTCGGGAGGGTGAGTTCAACCATGATCTAATTTCCTTCGTCCCAATCCACTCAATACACGCGCGCCTTCGGTGCGATATACTCAATGTCATTCGACATCGTGTAGGTATGCACGGGGCGATAATCGATGAGGGTTTCTTGTTTCGCCGGATCGATGAAGGCCAGCGTATGCTTCATCCATTCCTTGTCGTCGCGGTTCGGGAAATCCTCACGCGCATGCGCGCCGCGGCTTTCCTGACGGTTGGCAGCCGAGTCCATCGTCACCACCGCTTGTGCGATCAGATTGTCGAATTCCAGCGTCTCCAATAAATCCGTGTTCCAAACGAGCGAGCGGTCGGTCACCTGAATATCGGATGATCCGCTCCAGACCTTGTGGATCAGCGTCTGGCCTTCGTGCAGCACTTCGCCCGTGCGGTACACGGCGCAATTGTTCTGCATCGTCTTTTGCATTTGCAACCGCAATTCCGCCGTCTTGGTGCCGCCCGAGGCGTGCCGGAAACGGTCGAGCCGCGCCAGCGCCGCTTCACCCGCATCAGCTGCCAATTCGGCCTGTTTTTCGCCCGGTGAAACGAGCTCGGCGGCGCGTTGTCCGGCCGCACGGCCAAACACCACGAGATCGATCAGTGAGTTCGAGCCCAAACGGTTGGCCCCATGCACCGAGACGCAAGCCGCCTCACCAATCGCCATCAAACCGGGGACGATGGTATCGGCATTGCCGTTCTTCTTGGTCAGCACTTCGCCATGATAATTGGTAGGGATTCCGCCCATATTGTAATGCACGGTCGGCAGCACCGGAATCGGCTCCTTCGTCACATCAACGCCCGCGAAAATTTTGGCGCTTTCCGAGATGCCTGGGAGGCGTTCGTGCAAAATCTTCGGGTCGAGATGGTCGAGATGCAGATAGATGTGATCCTTCTGCTTGCCCACGCCGCGACCTTCGCGAATTTCCATCGTCATCGCGCGCGAAACCACGTCGCGTGAGGCGAGATCCTTGGCGGATGGCGCATAACGCTCCATAAAGCGTTCGCCTTCTGAATTGGTGAGATAGCCACCTTCCCCGCGTGACCCTTCGGTGATCAAGCAGCCCGCGCCATAAATGCCGGTCGGGTGAAACTGCACAAATTCCATATCCTGCAGAGGCAATCCGGCGCGAAGCACCATTGCATTGCCATCGCCCGTGCAGGTATGCGCAGAAGTCGCCGAGAAATAGGCGCGGCCATAGCCGCCGGTCGCCAAAATCACTTCGGCTGCACGGAAGCGGTGAATCGTGCCGTCATCCATTTTGAGGGCCATCAGGCCAACGCAACGGCCTTCTTCGCTCATGATCAGATCAAGCGCGAAATACTCGATGAAGAATTCGGTCTTCGAGCGCAGCGCCTGCCCATACAGCGTGTGCAAAATCGCATGCCCCGTGCGGTCAGCGGCGGCGCAAGTGCGTTGCGCGGTGCCCTTGCCATATTCGGTCGTCATACCGCCGAAAGGACGCTGATAAATCTTGCCTTCCTCGGTGCGCGAAAACGGCACGCCCCAATGCTCAAGCTCATAGACGGCTTCGGGCGCATTGCGGCAAAGATATTCAATCGCATCTTGGTCGCCGAGCCAGTCGGAGCCCTTGACCGTGTCATACATGTGCCAGCGCCAATCGTCGCGGCCCATATTGCCAAGCGCTGCCGAAATACCGCCTTGCGCGGCCACGGTGTGCGAGCGGGTTGGAAATACTTTCGAGATACAAGCCGTACGCAGGCCCGCTTGCGCGCACCCAACAGCTGCGCGAAGGCCCGCGCCTCCTGCACCCACAACGACCACATCAAAGGAATGGTCGGTGATCGGATAGGCCTTACCGTTTTGAGCGGGAGAAGAAGTCGCCATTATTATGCTCCAAACGTCAATTTAAGGACGGCAAACACGCATGCCGCGCCAATCGCCAGCGAGAAAAGAGTATTCAGCGCCAAGGCTATAATTTTTGAACCTTCACCATGGATGTAATCCTCGATGATGACCTGCATCCCGATTTTCATATGGATCACGCCGGAGATCACGAAGAGGCCAATGATAAAGGCATCAAAAGGGCGGGCCAGCACCGCACGCGCCGCATCGGCATCTTTGCCAAGCGTGGCGTAAACCACGCAGAGAAAGCCAATGGTCAGCGGAATATTGGCGAGAGCCGTTAAGCGTTGACGCCAGAAATGGTCGGTGCCCGAATGGGCCGAGCCAAGGCCGCGAACGCGCTTCATGGGGGTTTTCATGGTCGAGGTCGAATTCATCATGCGATTACCTTACTGCGTACCCTAGCACCCACAGACCAACGGTGATCACGAGCGAACCGATCAGCGTCAGACGAGCCAGTACCATACGCTCGGGGCCAAGGCCCGCGCCCATGTCCCAAATGAAATGACGCATCCCGCCCAGCGCGTGATGAATAATCGCCCATGTGTAACCGAGCAAAATAATCCGCCCAAAAGGGCTCGCGATAAAATGCTGCACGGGGGCAAAAGCCGCCGCACCGCTAGCGGCAGCAATCAGCCAGATGGCCAATAAAAGCGTACCCGCATAAAGCCCCATGCCCGTAATGCGATGAACAATCGACATCGTCATCGTGATGGTGGGTTTGTAGATGCTTAAATGCGGTGAAAGGGGACGAGTCTTGGCTTCGGTCATCGCGCTCATCTCTTGATTACGAGGAACAGCGGCCGCGCCGCCTCCGGAATGATGCGGTTCTAGCCAAATTCGACCCGTTCCGCAATGCAGCATACCCCACTACAATGGTCTTAAGCGCAATATGCCGCAGTTCTAATCGTCATTGGAGGGTTTGCCGCGCAGCCCCTTAATGCTGCCGCGCTTCACTTTCGACTCGACCCGCCGTTTTTTGGATGCCAGCGTTGGTCGGGTTGGTCGCCGGATAATAGGGCGTTTCGCGGCTTTCCGGATCAAATCGAAAAGCCGAGCCCGTGCATCCGCGCGGTTCATTTCCTGCGTCCGGTGCTTTTGGGCAAAAAGGATAATCACGCCCTCCAGCGTCAGGCGTTGCCCGGCGAGCTTTTCGAGACGTTCCTTGATATCGGCGTCAATCGATGGCGCATTACGGATATCAAACCGCAATTCAACGGCGGTCGCGACTTTGTTGACATTCTGCCCACCCGGCCCAGAGGCGCGGACAAAACTCTCGATCAATTCGCTCTCATCAAGGGCTGCACCGGGGGCGAGGCGGATCATGGTTTAGCTTGCTTCTACAAAACACGCATCATTTGATCCGACCCGCGTTCACGGCGTTGTCGTACCTTAACCGTCACTTCGATATCTTGTTCAAACTTGCTTAAAATCGCCATAAGCCGATCAATGGTAAATCGGGTTAAGCGGGCATTACGCAGACGTGAAAAATCAGCCGCAGCAATTCCGGTAATGTCTTGCGCCCTTCGCACACTCAATTTCTTTTCATCTAAAATGCTAATAATTTTTGCGGCCAAAAGGGCTTTAAACTGCGCGATTTCGGGGTTTGGAAGGTCAAGATCGCGGAATACATTGCCGCTGCCCGAAACCAACTCAAAATCATCATCACTCATCGAGAGCCTCCTTCAATCGTTTTAGCCGTTCACGGATAAGATCAATATCCGTCTGAGGCGTTTTTATTCCGGTCTTGGATTTTTTCTGAAAGGCATGAAGGACCCAAAGAGCATTCCCTAAATTGACAACATATAAAACGCGAAAGGCATCACCGCGATAGCGTAGGGCGATCTCATAAACGCCCGATCCAACGCCCTTAAAAGGTTTTGCCGTATCGGCCTTACCCCCAAGCGCCGCGATCGAAAGCGCTTGCGCAGCGTCAGATTGAACGTCTTGCGGAAAGGTTTTGAAGTCCCGCAGCGCACCTTTGATCCACGATATCGACTTGATCGTTATCATATGCCCAATGTTGTCATAATTGACTACATTTTGCAAATAATTATTTTTGCGCCCGTCAAGCTTTCAGCGGTTCTCATTGTTTGATTATTTTCGACCGGTCAGCATAGCCATAATATCGCCAAGCACCGCACCGTCCCCCTCAAGCTTAAGCACTTTTAACCGCGCGGTATGGCCCGATTGTACCGAAACGCGCGATGCCGAAACGCCAACCGTCTTTGCCATCAGTTTAATCAAGGCGGCATTGGCTTCGCCGTCTTCGGGCAGGGCCCTGACGCGGGCTTTAAGCACGGCACGCCCATCGGAAAGCGTTTCAATGCCGTCAATGGCATCGCGTCCGCCCTTCGGCGTCAAGCGAACGGTAAGGAGAATTCCGTCAACGGTGACCGTCCACGGATCATCGCTCATCAGAAGACGTAAGGATAAATATACATCTGGATCACGCGCTCAGCGAGCATGATCAGGAGCAGAAGGATAATCGGCGAAATATCCATCGTGCCGAGATTGGGCAGCATCCGCCGGATCGGGCGGAGCGCCGGTTCGGTGATCTGGTACAAGCCCATCGCCACCGAACGCACCACATCATTGCGCATATTCACGACATTGAAAGCAATCAACCAGCTCAACACAGCCGATCCGATCACCGACCAGGAATAGAGGTTTAACGCTATCAAAACGATATCGAGAACCGCACGCATAGCCATATTCCCTTTAAGCGTTAGTCTTTCGCGCGCTCAACATAAGAGCCGTCTTCCGTCTGAATAACAACGCGTGTGCCGGTCGCAATATGGGGTGGCACCATCGTGCGCGCACCATTCGACAAAATGGCAGGCTTATAGGAGGACGAAGCCGTCTGGCCCTTCACCGTTGGTTCCGTTTCAACGATCTCGAGCGTCACGCGCGGCGGCAGGATGATTGAAACGCAGCGGCCTTCATAGGTCGAAAGCACGCATTTCATGTTTTCTTGCAGATAAACCGATTGATCACCCACCACATCCTTCGGCACCGAGAGCTGCTCGAAAGTTTCATTGTTCATGAAATTGAAGCCGTCGGCGTCTTCATACAGATAGTTGAAATCGCGGTCTTCGACAAAAGCGCGCTCCACCGATTCGGTCGTGCGGTAGCGCTCGGCGATCTTCACGCCATCGCTGATCCGGCGCATCGCGAGCTGGGTGACGGGCGTTCCCTTGCCGGGATGGATGTTTTCGGCGCTTAGAATGACATAAAGCTGGTTGTCTTTCTCAACGATATTGCCTTTACGAAGCGAACTGGCGATGACTTGCACGGATAGTTTCCTGACTTTGGACCGGACGACGCAGCGTCCTATTGCGTGAACTGCGGCGCTTTTCTCACACTTGCGGCAAAGACGCTAGACCCTGATGAATAACAGCTTTCAATGGTGGTTACCCGAGAACCACACCGACCGACGCCCGATCCTTTTGGCAAGGGGCAAAATCAAAGCCGCTTTTCGTCAATTTTTTGAGGCTGAAGGGTTTTTAGAGGTCGAATGTGGGCAATTGCAGCGCTCGCCCGGCAATGAAACCCATCTTCACGCGCTTTCGACGGAAATTATGCGGCCAGATGGCGGCGTTGAGACGCTCTATCTGCATACATCGCCCGAATTTGCCGCCAAAAAGCTGCTGGCAGCAGGCGAAACCAAAATTTTCGACTTCGCCCGCGTCTTCCGTAACCGCGAGCGCGGCCCTTTGCACGCCACCGAATTTACCATGCTCGAATGGTACCGGACGCACGCCCCTTACGAAAAACTGATGGAAGATTGCGCTATTTTACTGAAGGAAGCCGCAAAAATCGCAGGAACAACGCAACTGTCCTATCGCGGCGTCACGGCGGATCCGTTTCTTGACCCTGAAAGACTAACGGTATCGGACGCTTTTGCCCGCTATGCGGCGATTGATCTGATGGCAACAACGCCCAATGGCGTGCCCGATCGCGCCATTTTGGCCGAATCAGCCCGCAAAGCAGGCATCCGCATGGCCGATGATGACAGCTGGTCCGATATCTTTAGCCGCGTGATGGTCGAAAAAATCGACCCCCATCTCGGCATCGGACGCGCCACGATTTTGTGCGAATATCCGATATCCGAGGCCGCTTTGGCCCGACCCAAGCCTTCCGACCCGCGCGTTGCCGAGCGGTTTGAGCTGTTTGCCTGTGGCGTCGAGCTCGCCAATGCCTTTGGTGAACTCACCGATGCCGCGGAGCAAAGACGGCGATTTGAGGCCGATATGGACGCCAAAGAGCGGATTTATGGCGAAAGATACCCGATTGACGAGGATTTGCTGAAAGCTTTGCCCTTGATGCCGCCTACGTCCGGCATCGCCCTCGGCTTCGACCGTCTCGTCATGCTCGCCACCCACGCCCCGCATATCGATCAGGTCATGTGGACGGGGTGAGGCCTTCATCCAAACCTTAGCGCAGCAAGTCCAGCCGCCACAAAAACCGCCGCGACGTAACGCGAGCGGCCAAATTTTTCGCCCAAAAACAAGGCCCCGAAAACGGTCGCGAAAAATACTGAGGATTCCCGCACCGCGGCCACGAGCCCAATCGGCGCCTCCGTCATCGCCCATATGGCGATACCATAGGATGCAAAAGCGGCTCCGCCGCCAAGCAACGCAATTTTCCAACCGCGCACGAGTGCCATCGCCAAAGGTCGACCGCGCACGAAAAGGGCCGCAGGCACAAAGAGCACGCCGTCAAGAAATTCGAGCCAAATATTGTAACTGATCGAATGGCCCGATAGTCGCCCTCCCGTGCCGTCCACAATCGTATAAAGCGCAATCACGCAGGCATTGGCGAGCGCGATGAACAGCGTCTTTCGATCCAGCCCACCTTTTCTGACCCCGTCAGTCGCCAGCCATAAAATGCCAAGACTGAGCGAAATGGCCCCCGTTAAAGCCAGTCCGCTTGGGAATTCACGCAAGAAAATCGCCGCCAAAACCGTAGCCAATAAAGGCGCCGAGCCGCGCTGCACGGGATAGGCGACGGACAGATCCGCCGTCCGGTACAAAAGCCCGATCAGGGTAAAATAGCCGACATGAATAATGGCCGATGCCAACAGATAAGGCACGGCCTCTGGGGCCGGCAAAGGCGCAAACGGCAGGAGCGGAATGGCAATCAGCGCGCCGCCTAAGGCAACCAATGTCGTGGCTAAAAGCTTGTCACTGCCGGCCTTTACCAGCGTATTCCAGCCCGCATGCAGCATGGCTGCAAAAAGCACCGTTACAAAAACGGAAAATGCCAAACCCGCCCCCTCAACCATGCGAGGCTACCGTCGGCAGAACCCACCGAGCAACCATTGCTTTGCGATGTCCTATGACATTTTCATGACAAACAAAAGCTTGGCGTTTTAGCATGCGCAATCAACGCCATGGCATATTTCGGCGAATTCGCGTAAATCGTTCAATGTGGGTGTTGTCGGTGTAGAAGGTGCGCAATGAATAGGACGACCGCGATCTGGGCGACCTTGGCCGGTTTCGTGGCCATATGCATTGTGTTTGCCGCACTTCTGATCACGCCAATGTTTTTTCGCACCGTTGAAAAGGGCTCGGCGGCCTATGCGCAGGGCGATTATGAGACAGCGCTCAGCATTATGCGTCCGCTGGCCGATGATGGTGACGCTACCGCTCAATTCTATGTCGGCGAAATGTACCGCTTCGGCCGTGGCGTGAAGAAGGACGAGGCGCGCGCCGCCACTTGGTACAAAAAGGGCGCCGTCAACGGTTCGTCCGATGCGCAATACGCGCTCGGCATGATGTATGCGAACGGCATCGGTCTGGATGCCGATTATGTCGAAGCCTATCGCTGGCTAAGTCTTGCCAATTTCCGGCTCTCGCCATGGGAAACGGAGCGTCGCGACAAAGCGGTAAAAACCCGTGACAAGTTGCTCACCATCATGTCGCAAGCCGATATTGACCGCGCCAAAGCGCTCGTCATCGCTTGGGAGCGCAAATGGCAAAAGTGAGCGCGTGACGGATCGGCTCGATTCAGCTAAGCGAGAGCCTCTCCTTCATTGATACAGAAAGCCGCCGCCCGATGAGCCTGATCGACAAGATCCCCTTCATGTCGGCCATTGAGCGCGTGCAGCTGCGGCGCAATTGCGAAAAAGCCAAGCGCGGCAGCAATTCGGCCAAGCGCCGCGAGGCCGATCAGCTTTTATCCGCGCTCGATGCATTTGAGGGGCCGGGCGATGGAGAATCGCTTTCAAGCCGCGCGACCCGTCGTTTCGGCAGCGCGTCCCGAAGCGCCAGCCATGCCATGCCGCAGCGGCGGGCGATTTTTCAGGCCGATCCTGCCTATGAGCAAACCCAGGGCGTCGCCGAGGCGCTTGCTGCCATTGATGCCAAAGTTCCGGTTATTCTGGTCACAGGCCGCGCGGGTACAGGCAAAACGACCCTGATCAAATATCTCAAAGCGCGTCCCGGTGGTGAAACCCAAATCGTCGTCGCCCCCACGGGCGTTGCAGCCTTAAACGCCGAAGCGCAAACGATCCATTCCTTCTTCCAACTCCCCTTCGGCGTGCTTGACGCACGCAATATGCTGCCGGGCAAACATTTTGGCCCAATCTATCAGCGCATGACGCGCCTGGTGATCGACGAAATCTCGATGGTGCGGGCGGATGTGATCGATGCCATCGACACGCGCTTAAAAGAAATCCGCAAAGATCAACGCCCCTTTGGTGGCGTACAAGTGGTGATGGTCGGTGATTTTTTGCAATTGCCGCCGGTGGTGCAGCAACACGATGGCCCCTTGCTTGAACAGCTCGATTACGCATCACCCTATGCGTTCAGCGCGCATATTTTGAAACATATTCAACCGGTCAAGATCACGCTTGAAGAAGTCCATCGCCAAGACGAGCGCGAATTTGTTGATTTGCTTAACGCGATCCGGCTGGGCGAAGATGTCGAACACGCCGTCGAGACCTTAAACGCGCAATGCTACCGCCCCCATCGCGCCCGCATCACGCCGCTTTTGCTCACCGCCACACGCGCCGCGGCCGATCGCTACAACCAAGAAGGCTTACAAGCCATCGCGGGCGAAACCTCTATCTATGGCGCGAGCACAGCGGGTAAATTCGACCTCGCAGGCGATCGATTACCCGCGCCCGAAAACCTCGAACTCAAAGTTGGCACCCGTGTCATGGCGACCCGCAACGATCCCGAGCGGCGTTGGATCAATGGCTCGCTCGGCACCGTGAGCCGGGTTGAAGACAATGAAGTCTCCGTGCGCTTTGACGCGACAGGCCTAGAGCACGTCGTTGCCCCCGTGAGCTGGGACCAGATCAAACAGGTCTGGGACGAAGGCGCTCAAACCATCTCAAGCCAAGTGGTCGGCTCGTTTAAACAAGTCCCGCTTGCCCATGCTTGGGCGATTACAATCCACAAAGCCCAGGGCCTGACGCTCGATGATGTACGCATCGATCTCGTCAACGGAGCCTTTGCGCCGGGACAGACCTATGTCGCCCTTTCCCGCGTCCGCACCATGGCGGGTTTGTCGTTCGCAAGACCCTTGCGGGCTAGCGATCTCAAGACCGATCAGATGCTGGTGGCGTATCAAGAATGGGCGGGTAGGGCGTAAAGTTTCTCGACACCTTATTAATAATGGACTATTAATTAGACCATTATTATGGCCTAAGGAAAAACGCCCGATGGAAATTTCTGTAACCGAAGCCAAGGCCCATTTGACTGATCTGGTACGCCGGGCTGAGGCGGGCGACGAGATTGTCCTTACCCGCCACGGTAAGGCTGCCATCCGATTGGTTCCGGTCAAGGCCGTGCCTTTGCCAGACGCCAAGCGTTCTCTGATTGCCGCTATCCGACAAAGCGCGCGCCACAACGCCACGGACGGGCTGGATGCCGCGCGGAGCCAGGATTTTCTTTATGATGAAGCTGGCCTGCCGAAATGATCGTCGTCGACACATCGGCGTTAATGGCGATTTTATTGGACGAACAAAAGGCAGACGCATGCGCTGAGGCACTTGCCAGCTCGGATGCGATCTTTATTTCGGCTGGAACACTTGCCGAGGCGCTGATCGTCGCGGCAGGGCGTAACCTTGTTGATGAGTTAAACCGATTGATGGACGGCCTTGCTGTTCAAACCCTTCCGATTCAGACGGCGAGCGCCCGCCGCGTGGCGGAGGCCTATCAGAAATGGGGCAAGGGTAACCACAAGGCAAAACTCAATTTCGGTGATTGCTTTGCCTATGTGGCTGCCAAAGAGCTCAATTGCCCTTTGCTCTACATCGGTGAAGATTTTGCACAAACCGATATTCTAGGGCTGCTTTAGCAGCGAAACCAAATGGCACTCGATGTTAGAGCCGACTGGTCGGGGACAAATGGCGGAGAGGGGGAGATTCGAACTCCCGATAGGGTTGCCCCTATGCCGCATTTCGAGTGCGGTGCATTCGACCACTCTGCCACCTCTCCGTAAGATGAGCCGTAAAACCCATGGTCGGCGGGCGCAATAGCATGATGGTTCCGCTTCTACAAGGTCAAACCACGTTCAAAACCGTTCGAGCTGATTGACTCTCATAGGCCCTCAGGGTAGGAACGCCGCTTCATGCGTGGGGCCATTGGCGCCGCGCGGATTTCTATTGAGGCCGCGAAGCCTGCCCATGAGGGGTAGTCGGGACGGTCGCCGGGCCACTGCCAAAAAGACGGCCGGTCGCTTTTTAAGCGGTCAGAGCCGTTAGAACACGAGGACAAGATGTTCGCAGTTATCAAGACCGGCGGCAAGCAGTACAAAGTTGCCGCTGACGACAAGATTACGATTGAGAAGCTCGAAGGCGAGGCCGGTTCGGCTGTGTCTTTCGGCGAAGTATTGATGATCACCTCCGATGCAGGCAGCGAAATTGGCGCGCCGATGATCGTGGGCGCCACGGTTTCGGGCGAGATCGTCGAGCAGACGCGGTCGAAGAAGACGATCCATTTCGTCAAGCGCCGCCGCCAGAATTCGAAGCGGAAGAAGGGTCATCGTCAGGATTTGACCGTCGTTCGCATCACGTCGATCAATGCGTCGGGTGAAGCGCCAAAGGCAGCCAAGAAGGCGCCAAAGGCCAAGCCAGCCGCTGAGGAAGCTGCAGCATCCGCGTAAGCGGAAGGCGCGGTTACGCACAATCGATTTTAACCGGTTTGGGTCATAAAGACCCGCTTTAAGGATCAGGAGCAGAACAATGGCTCATAAAAAGGCAGGCGGTTCATCCCGCAACGGGCGCGACTCAGACGGTCGCCGCCTTGGCGTTAAGAAGTTCGGCGGCGAAGCTGTGATTTCGGGCAACATCATTGTCCGTCAACGCGGCACGCGTGTTCATCCCGGTGCCAATGTCGGCATGGGTAAGGATCACACGTTGTTTGCGACCACCACGGGTACGGTGGAATTCCAGAAAAAAGCCAATGACCGTATGTATGTAACGGTCCATGCCAAACTAGCGGCAGAATAAGACGGCGAAGCTTGAAAGGCCCCGCCGGTTTTTAAACCCCCGGCGGATTGACCTTTTCAAGTAAGCGTCCATCCGGATCGTCCGAAAGGACCAAAGCGGGGAATGTGACCATCACATTCCCCGCTTTTTTGTTTTTAATTTCGTGCCCGATACCGCAGCGACCGGAGCCAGTCCTATGTTTTATGAACTTGTGCGCGACGACATCTACCGTCTTGAAACGCCAAAGCTCTGGCTACGCTGGCCTAGATTGGCGGATGCGCCAAACCTTGCACGCTTTTTGGCCGATCATGAGGTGACCAAAATGACCTCGCGCATCCCTCACCCTTATCCACCGGAAGAGGCGGAGCGTTTTATCTTCGAAACGCGGCGCGACAATGTCGATGGCCAATCGGTCGGACTTGTCGTCACGCCCAATGCGAAGCCTGACCAGGCGATTGGCGCTATTACGCTCGGCCCAACGCAAACCGAGGGCGAACTTGTCATTGGTTATTGGATTGCTGTGCCGTTTTGGGGCCGTGGCTATGCCAAAGAAGCGGTTCAAGGCATGATCAACATCGCGTTTAGCATGAGCCGCGCCAGCCGGATTGTTGCATCGGTACGGACAACCAATCCTGCGTCAAAAAGGGTGCTGGAACGAAATGGATTTACCTACACGCATGACTCGGAACCCTTTATGCCGGCGCGTGGTGGATCATTTCCAGTTCACTGGTTCGAATTGGATCGGGTAGAATGGCGGGCACGACAATGGGCAGCCGAAGGCGTAGGCCATCGTCAATCCGCAGAATATGCTGTAACGTAGCGTCACTTTAGACCTGTGACGGGGAGATGTTCCAATGCGCTTTCGACTTTTTATGCTGAGCTTTCTAGCCCTTTCCGGCCTTCTCCTGGTGCCCGTCAAAGCACAGTCCGAGAAGCCCTTCGTGCTGGAAAAATTCTTTTCCGGTGATCTTGTTGCCGAAGGTCATTTTACCAATATCTGGACCGGCGAGAGGCGCGACATGACCGTTCAGATGAAGGGAAAATGGGACGGCGTGGTTCTCACCTTGAAGGAAGATTTTGTTTATTCCGATGGTGAAAAGGCGCAAAAAACGTGGGTTTTTACCAAATTGGGTGAAAATCTTTATTCGGGAATGCGGGAAGACGTCACCAAAGAGGCCGATGTCCGCACGAATGGAAACGAAATTTCGCTGTCCTATACGGCCAAAATTGGTTCGTTCGATCTCGATTTCCGCGATATTTTGACCCGCACCGATCCGGTGACGGTGCACAACACGGCGGATGTTTATTTTTTAGGCTTCATCAAAGTGGGTGAAGTTGATCTCACCATGACCCGGAAGTCCCGACCATAATTTTATCGTATGGAAACGGATTTAGGGTAAACTACCCTTTGTTGTGCATCGGTGAAGTTTGGAGGAAAAATCGTGAAACCTTCGGAATTACTTGGCGCAAATAGGGCGGCGATCCGCGCCATCGTCGCCTTTCACCGCGCCGATAATGCAAGGATTTTTGGCTCCGTACTGCATGGTAACGATCATGCCGGAAGCGATCTGGATATCCTCATCGATCCAACGCCAGAAACGTCGCTCATGGATGTTGCTGCTATCCAAGTTGATCTTCAGGGTCTGCTTGGTGTCCCCGTCGACGTATTAACCCCCAATGCGTTACCCGATTCCATTCGTGACCAAGTGCTTTCTGAAGCCGTGGCGATATGAGCAAATTATATCGTGTGTCGGACTATCTGGCGCATATTCTGGGGGCCATTGAGCGTATTGATCGTTATACGAAAGATTTGGATGATGTTGGCTTCCTGCACAACGAGTTGGTGCAAGATGCGGTCATTCGCAATATTGAGGTGATCGGCGAGGCGTCGAATAAGATCATGCGCACGGCACCGGATTTCGCGGCTCGCCACAAAGAAATTCCGTGGCTTGTTATGTACACGATGCGTAATCGACTTTCGCACGGATATGATCGGGTTGATTTTGAAATCGTTTGGCGATTGATTAAACGCGATCTTCCCGATCTCCATGCCCGTCTGCGATCCGTCACGGCATCCGAATAGACGAATGATCGGCCGATATAAGGACGTAAGGCCGAAGGCGGTACCTAAATCAGAAAAAGCCTCGAAGCGATTCTCAGACGGTCAAAAAAAAGCTGCTGCCTCAGGCCTAAGTATTTTATCGCTTCGTGCTCCCCTTTTGCGGGAATTGCTGTAAAGAGGGCACATGAAATTCCTTGATCAAGCCAAAGTATTTATCCGTTCAGGCGATGGGGGCGCGGGCAGCGTCTCGTTTCGTCGTGAGAAATTCATCGAGTTCGGCGGTCCCGATGGGGGCGATGGCGGGCGCGGTGGTGATGTGTATGTCGAATGCGTTGAAGGCCTCAACACGCTCATCGATTATCGCTATCAGCAGCATTTCAAAGCCCGTCCCGGCGGCCATGGCATGGGTAAAAACCGCGCTGGCGGCAAGGGCGATGATATCATCCTCAAAGTGCCGAAAGGCACGCAGATTTTTGATGAAGACGGCGAAACCATGATCGCCGATATGACCGAATTGGGTCAAAAATTTCGTCTCGCCAAAGGCGGTAATGGCGGCTTTGGCAATGCCTATTTTACCACCTCCACCAACCGCGCCCCGCGCCGTGCCAATCCGGGCCTTGAGGGCGAGGAACGTTGGATTTGGTTACGCCTGAAGCTGATTGCCGATGCGGGCCTTGTGGGCTTGCCCAATGCGGGCAAATCGACCTTTTTGGCCTCTGTTACGGCGGCTAAACCCAAAATTGCCGATTATCCTTTCACGACGCTGCATCCGGGCTTGGGTGTTGTGCGCGTCGATGAGCGTGAATTTGTATTGGCCGATATTCCGGGCCTGATCGAAGGCGCGCATGAAGGCTTAGGCCTTGGTGATCGTTTCCTGGGCCATGTCGAGCGCTGCCGCGTTTTGCTGCACCTTGTCGATGCCACATCGGAACATGCGGGCAAATCCTACAAGATCGTTCGCGCGGAACTTGATGCCTATGGCAATGGCTTAGAGGATAAGCCCGAAATTGTTGCGCTTTCAAAAGCCGATGCGGTCACGCCCGAAGTGCTTAAAGAGCAAAAGGCCCGGTTGAAGCGCGCGGCGAAAAAAGAACCGATGGTGATTTCGGCAGCATCCGGTCAGGGCGTGCAAGACGCGTTGCGCGCCATTCTCGCTATTGCCACTGAAGCGCAGCAAATCGAGGTTGCCGCCTCCAAGCCTGCCGAGGAATGGCACCCATGAGGACGCGTCACGCATGACCGCGCTGCCCGATTACTTTGCGTTTCGTCGGGTCGTCATCAAGGTTGGATCTTCGCTCCTCGTCGATCCGGTCAAAGGCTTGCGCGCGCCGTGGCTTACCGCGCTTGGCCAAGATATTGCCGATTTTCGCGCGCGCGGGGCCGATGTCCTTGTCGTCTCGTCCGGCGCGATTGCGCTGGGTCGCGGTGTGCTGGGTCTGCCCCGTGGCGCGTTGAAGCTTGAAGAGAGCCAGGCGGCGGCTGCCGTCGGCCAGATTGCCCTGTCCAAAGCATGGGCCGAAGTGCTGGGCGAGCAAGGCATCATCACGGGTCAAATTCTGGTGACCTTGGGCGATACCGAGGAGCGTCAGCGTTATTTGAATGCCCGCGCCACCATTGGCCGTTTGCTCGACCTGAAAGCCCTTCCGGTCGTCAATGAAAACGACACAGTGGCGACGCAAGAAATCCGCTATGGCGACAATGACCGTCTCGCCGCTCGGGTGGCGACGATGGCGGGGGCTGATCTGCTTATTCTGCTTTCCGATATTGACGGGCTTTACACCGCTCCGCCAAGCGAAGATGCAAACGCCAGGCTCATTCCTGTCATCCCCCGCATTACGGCGGAGATCGAGGCGATGGCGGGTGGTGCGGCTTCTGAGCTTTCGCGCGGTGGTATGCGCACCAAAATCGAAGCCGCGAAAATCGCCACCGCTGGCGGAACCCATATGGTGATCGCCGATGGCCGCGTGCTGCATCCGCTCAAAGCCATTTCCGAGGGCAAGCCCTGCAGCTGGTTCCTGACGGGCTCCAACCCCGTCTCGGCGCGCAAGACATGGATTGCGGGGGCTTTAGAGCCCAAAGGCGTGCTGCATCTCGATGCGGGAGCCGCCAGCGCCATCCGCTCCGGCAAGAGCCTCTTGCCCGCTGGCGTCAAGCGCATCGAAGGCGTGTTCGAGCGCGGCGATGCGGTGGTTATGCGCGCGCCCGATGGCGGCGAGTTGGGGCGCGGTCTGATCGGCTATGACTCGTCTGAAACCATGCTGCTTGCGGGCCGCTCCTCGCGCGACATTGTGGAATTGCTGGGCTATGATGGCCGTGCTGAACTCATCCACCGCGACGACATGGCCTTGGGCAGTTTTTAAAGAGCAAGACGCGAACATGCCTTCTGTGACGCAAGACAATGATAATCTTCAGGCGCTGATGGCCAAGATTGGCCAACGCGCCCGCGCTGCTGCTCGCATCCTCGGCAATGCCTCCACTGAGCAGAAAAACAAAGCGCTTCTCGCTTCCGCAGATGCGCTACGCCGCAATGCCTCCGACATCCTCGCCGCCAACGTGCTTGATTTGGCCGATGCGGAGGCCAAGGGCGTCAAAGGTTCGTTTCTGGATCGCTTAAACCTCGATGCTACGCGGTTGGAAGCCATCGCCCAAGCGGTGGCCGATATTGCTGCGCTGAACGACCCCGTCGGTCGCGTGCTCGCCGAATGGACGCAGCCCAATGGCTTGCGTTTTGAGCGGGTGGCAACGCCGCTCGGCGTCATCGGTGTGATTTTCGAAAGCCGCCCCAATGTCACGGCGGATGCGGGCGCGTTGTGCCTCAAAAGCGGCAATGCTGCGATTTTACGCGCAGGCTCCGAGAGCTTCCGCACCTCGTCCTTGATTGCGGATGCGATGCGCACAGGCCTTCGCGCGGCAGGTCTGCCGGAAGACGCGATCCAGCTTGTCCCGACGCGCGAGCGCGAAGCGGTTGGCCATATGCTGGCAGGGCTTGAGGGCGCGATTGACGTGATTGTCCCACGCGGCGGCAAAAGCCTCGTCGCCCGCGTGCAGAGCGAGGCGCGCGTGCCGGTCTTTGCGCATCTTGAAGGCATTTGCCACGTCTATATCCACGCCAAGGCCGATCTCGCTATGGCGGTCTCGATTGTGCTCAACGCCAAGCTGCGCCGCACGGGCGTGTGTGGTTCGGCGGAGACGTTGCTGGTCGACAAAGCGGTCGTCAAAACCCATCTCCAGCCGCTGCTCGCCGCGCTCCTTGAAAAAGGCTGCGCCATCCGCGGCGATGCCCTCGTGCAAGCCGCTGACGCCCGCGTTACGCCTGCCAGCGATGAGGATTGGCGCACGGAATATCTCGATGCGATTATCTCGGTAAAAATCGTCGACGGGCTCGACGCCGCCATCGACCATATCGCCACCTATGGCTCGCACCACACCGAGGCGATCATTACGGACGACACCCAAGCCGCCGAGGCCTTCTTAGCTCGCGTGGATTCCGCCATCGTCTTGCACAATGCCTCGACGCAATTTGCCGATGGCGGCGAGTTCGGCTTCGGCGCGGAAATCGGCATCGCGACCGGGCGGATGCACGCGCGCGGCCCGGTGGGCGTGGATCAGCTGACCTCGTTCAAATACCGCGTGCACGGTAACGGGCAGACACGCCCTTAAGCGTGGGGAAGCAGTCCGCTCAACGCGATACCCACGGCGGCCAAATAGGCGGCGCTCCACACCAGCGAGCGGGCGGCGGGCTTATCGGCCAGATAGGCGGCGATATAGGCGATGCGCGCCACGACGAAAATCACCGCCAGCGTGTCGACCAGCTGCTGCGCGCCATCGGTCCACACGGCCACGAACATCGCGGTTAGAAACACGCTCAGCGCCTCGAAGCAATTGGTATGCGCGGCATAGGCGCGGCGGCGATAGCCTTCGAGCGTCTGCATCCATTGGCGCGGCTCGTGGTTGTCATAGCCCGCGCCCCATTTGGCGATGCCAACGGTTACAACCGGCATAAAAGCCACGATCAACAGGCACCAGGCAGCTATTGGCATCACATTTCTCCTTGTTATGAAAGGATTACGCCCGATCGGCCCGATTGGTTCATGGCGGGCGAGCCTTGCAGCGCGCGCCACTTCGTGCTTGATCCCAAAAAACCCCTGACCGGAGACGCGCCACCGTGGCGGATCACCCTTTGCCGAGCCAAGCCTATGCCGCGCTGATCGCCTCAGGCGCGATCGAGCCCGACGAGGCGCAGCGCCACGCACTCGCCCAGATGGATGCGCTCTGCCAGCTTTTGGCCGCCTATGAGGCGCAATCGACCCGCCTTTTCAGCCGCCTGCGCCGCAAGCCCCAACCGCCCAAGGGGCTCTATCTCTATGGCTCGGTGGGCCGCGGCAAAACCATGCTGATGGATCTGATGCTGGAGGCCGCCCCCACGCCTTACAAAAAGCGCGTGCATTTCCAAAACTTCATGGCCGATGTGCATGACCGCATCCACGCCTACCGTCAACGCGTCAAAACCGGCGAGGTGAAGGACACCGACCCCATCCCCCCCGTGGCCGCCTCCATCGCGGCGGAAACAAAGCTCCTCTGCCTCGATGAATGCGCCGTCACCGATATTGCGGATGCGATGATTTTGGCCCGCCTCTTCGAGGCGCTCTTCGCCCAAGGCCTTGTGCTGGTGACAACCTCGAACATCCCGCCCGAGCGGCTTTATGAAGGTGGCCTCAACCGCGCTTTGTTTTTGCCCTTCCTCGCGCTGCTGCAAGCCCATGTCGAGACGGTGGAGGTGGACGCCAAAACCGATTATCGGCTCGAAAAATCAAGCACTGAAACCACCTACCACATCCCCGCCAATGTAGCGGCCCGCGCAGCCCTCGATCAAAGCTTTCACGCTTTGCTGCACGGCCAAGCGCCAGCGCCCGATGCGCTCATAGTCAAAGGCCGAACGCTCCGCGTGCCGCAAGCGGGCAGGGGCATCGCACGCTTTGCCTATGCCGATCTCTGCCAAGCGGCCTTGGGCAATCTCGATTTCATCGCGATTGCGAAGGCGTTTCACACGCTGATCATCGACGATATCCCGGTCATCGCAGCGGAGAACCACAACGAGGCCAAACGCTTCATCGCGCTGATCGACGCGCTCTACGACCAAAGCGTCAAACTCTACGCCTCCGCCGCCGCCCCGCCCGAAGCGCTCTACCAAGCCGACACCGGCCGAGAAGCCTTCGAATTCGCCCGCACCGCCTCGAGGCTGATCGAAATGCAATCGGAAGACTACAGAACGCTGCCGCATGGCCAACGGGTGGGGATGTGAGCACTCCGGACCGAAAGCCCATCCGGACCGCGAGCCTCCCGGCTCGCAACACGGCGAGGTAGGAGCCTCGCGGTCCACAAGCGCAAGCCGCCCTCTCCACCCGTCATGCCCGCCCTTGTGGCGGGTACCCACGCCTTTGATACAAAGCACCCGCGCCTCAATAAATCTTGACATTTTCAGTGAATTTATTATTTTTAATTTAAATGGATTGGGGTCTGTCCCGGTCGGCGTCTTGCCTCTGCGAAAGCGGAGGCTTTTCGCTTTTTAGGGGAAAATTTTAAGTCCGCGACCGGCTTCGTCATAACGCCAGATTTTAGATTTTATGATATCAAAGGCACGGTTGTTTTGTTCCGGTCGCAAAACCGATAATCCTATTGGACGCGCTAGCAGATCAGCCAATTGCAGGCCAATCGAATTGGATTGCTTTGAAGCAATATGCAGTTCAAAATCGGATATGCCATCCATTCCCTCTTGAAGGCGATGACGACCTTCTTTGATTTTCTTAAACGCTTCGAGCAATTCTAAATCCTCGCGTCCTTGCCCAGACAATTTTGGACTACGCGATTCAGCGATAATGGGCGTAATTGCATTCGCTTTCGCAACGTCTCCTAAATACTCCGAACTTCGCTCCATGCAAAACAGCATCGCAATATCATATGGGTTTAGGGGATTACGGTAGCGCTGACCCAGTTTCCGCTTATCGATAACGCTGGCAATCACCGTCATTGGCGCATTTGCCATTATTGCCGATAAATCATCCATGAATTTCGAAAATTGTGATGAGTTCTGCAAAAAGCGAAACGCTGCCTTCTTTTTTACGATGTCCATCTCATGAAGAATGGGTAGATCATGCCCAAACCAGCGAAACTTCAATTTCTGAATGGCAGGTACGATAATATCCGCGTAATCCGATTTTCGAATGATGCAAAAAGCAAGGACGAAAATCGGAAATTCGGCATCGATCCGCTCGAGTCCATGATCCCCACTTTCATCGACATAAATGATGTAGTCGCTGAAATTTGACATATCGCTACGCTGCTAACCGCGCCATAAATTTCCCCTCGCCCTGTTCAACCACATCGCCATAGCGCACGAGCACTTTGAGGATGTCCTCCACGCGGCGAACCCGTGCTTTGGCGGGGCCTTTGAAGGCGCGGGCGATGGCGTCGCTGCTCATGGGATAGGTGGCTGATAGCAACACGCGCTTGACCGCCAAAGGTTGCTCGTAGCGGTCTTTCGGGAAGATCGGCAGGCTCTTGTCGATTGCCACAACATTGTCGCCGAGATCGAGTTCGACTGCCACTTCCGACACAAGCCCTTTGCCAAAGCGCGGGCGTTGATAGTCGGGCCTGAGCCAGCGCACGAGGCCGCGGGCTTCCTCCTCGGCCCGCTCGGCATTGAGTGCGACGAGGCGGGCCAAAATCTCCTCGTCTTTCAGCGTATGCGGCCAGCCATAGGCGTCAAACGTGGCGCGGTCGATCTGCCCGTGCAGTTCTTTGAGGATCAGCACAAGGCCGCGATGTTTAACGTCCTCCTCCTCATCGCTCAGCGCTGCACCGCTTTTGAGCTTTTCGAGCACATTATAAAGGCCGGTGAGCGTTAAATCGGGGTGGTCCGCTAACACGCGCTTGCGCGTGGCATCGAGCTCTTCACCGAGCGCGCGGAGGGTGGCTTTGTGGGCTTCGGAAGCGTCGGGGAAGGGGAAGGGATCGAAAGTCTTTATTTTTACATATACGGAGTCATTCCCAACTCCCAGCCAACTGCACGTTTTCATTGTCCACAAATGATGGACTTTCGAAGTTAAAATTGCGAGGCTATCAGCATCCGACATAGCCATAACTTGTAATTTCTGGTCAGCCATCAATGCTGCGTCTAAAAATACAAAAATCCTATGTTTCGCTGATTGAACTGTAACTATATAGCGATTAAGTCCATGTAATGCCTGCCTCAATTCTTGCCGGGGCTTACAAAACGTCCACCAACGTTTTGCATATTCGATAGAATCTTTTGTTCCCGACCTCTTAACATAAGCATCTCGTTCGGGCTTTACCGTTTCTAAGGTCAAGTCCGAAAATTGCTGTAAATTCGCTTCAGCCCGATTGATGACGGCATGATTATAAAGCCATTGTTACGACGTTGCTGACAACGTCACTC
>Ga0214201_1000005_pt1 | contig 130217 bp, 141 predicted proteins | sample TroBogEpilimnion_32_FD_153039 | JGI IMG/M metagenome (GOLD analysis project Ga0214201, IMG submission 153039) | Freshwater microbial communities from Trout Bog Lake, WI - 29MAY2009 epilimnion | ecosystem: Environmental > Aquatic > Freshwater > Lake > Epilimnion/Euphotic zone | place: Trout...
CCAGATTGGGAGACAATCTGGGAATGAACCTGTTGAGAGACTGTAAGGGGCCTGTGGGGTGCCTGCTGGGCGTGTCACTCAAACGTGATTTGAGTTGAATGGATGCGTGTCTGGTGAGTCGTGCAATAAAAAGAGCTCGAATGTGTCTGGTGTGGCCTGTGATTTGAGTTGAAAGCAGGTTTAGAAGCATGTCGCTCACGAAGAACCCTGCTGTGATCCCGTTCGACGAGATTGTGTCTGGCGCTACTGTCAGGTTTTGCGTGATCGATGGCGTGCAATACCTGTCCATTCATGATTTGATCAAATGTGTGTGCGGGAAGAACAACAAACGTGCTTACGAAACGTGGGATAATATCTCTCAAACCCTCAAAGACGAACTTTCCGATTTTTTGGGGTGCTTCCAATTTCCCGGGAGAGGCCAATCCAATCAACCCGTTGTCACTTTTACTGGTGCTCTCAAGTTGATCATGTTCCTCCCAGGAAATACAGCCAAGATGCACAGATTAACAATGGTTGATATTCTCCGGCGCTACTTTGCTGGTGATATGTCCCTATTTGACGAGATGGCCAGAAATGCCCAGTCCAACTCGCCCATCGCGCAGATGGCTCGTGAGTCTCTGGCTGGCGATGGGATCGAAATTGGTCAAATCAAGGATGAGGATGAGGTGTACAACAGGAAGCGCAAGCAGGCCGAGCTGTATAAGCTTGAAGTGGATGCCAAGTGTGCCATGATGGGCAAGCAGATCGAGATTGTGGACATGGTCACGCAGTTGTATGCGAACAAGGAGATGGATCCTGCTGTGCGGGAGCAGCTGAAGAACGCGATGCTCAACACGATCACCGTGACGCAGGGCGAGCCGGCTGCGTCGAGCCCGACGAAGGAGATCGAGGATGAGGCGCCTGAGAACGAGTTTGCCCCGCGGCCCAAGGAGACGCCCGTGCTGACGGTGGCGCGGGTGGCGGACGAGATGGGCGTGGAGCTGTACGAGAAGGCGTTGGTCAAGATTGACAGGTTCTTTCACGGGGAGTTCATTGACAAGTACGGGCAGGAGGCGAAGGAGAAGCGGATGCGCGTGAACAACAAGGATCTCTGGTTGCATGTGTACTACCAGCAGGATAGGCGGGCGATCATGGAGATGATTCGTGAGTGGCGGAGCTCACACGGGGAGGAGGCGTGATGCGGGCGTGTATTTAAGCAGGTCGGCTGGCGTGGCGCAAGAGCGGCACGTGATCATGTCGTCGACTGCCCAAACGCTGTTGGAGCTGAGGAAGGACGAGCGGAAGTGCAAGCGGATCAGGCGCGGCCTGATGGTGCGCGTCCTGCTGCAGAGATTCGAGCACCCGGATGTGGTGCCGGCCAGGGTGTTCCCGTTCGACGGGAGCCTGACGCTGGTGGCCTGGATGGCCATCCTGCACATGGTGGTGCACGAGAGCCTCGTGCGTTTTCGGTACCAGCTGCGGGTGCTCGAGGAGATCAACTACGAGGTGCTGAAGCTGGCCCGGCTGGACAGGGACGGGCGGAACACCGTGGGGTTCCTGTTCGCCCAGATGCACGAGCTGATGCTGCTGAGCCCCGTGCTGATGGTCGGGACCGGGATGGAGCACATGACGCGCGAGGAGGTGATTCAGTTGAAGCGCAGGCTGCTGGGAGACACGGGGCGCAAGCTGATGCACGCGCTGGGCCTGGAGCCCTGAATTGAGCGGCGGGCGGAGTCGAGTAAATGTCTCGAAACGTGATGCTGTGTGGCGTGTATTTAAGGCGCGCGGACGAGGGGCGCGCACGTGTGACATTATGTTGACGCTGCTTCCCGATGCGATGCAGGATACGCTCCTGCCGTACCTGCTGGACCGCATGAGCGCGGTTGAGTTAAGGAACCTGGTCGGCTCGTGCAAGGAGCTGTGGGCCTGCCTGGCGCCGATTCTGGAGAAGAGGCGGAAGAAGTTGACGCTGGTTTCCCATAAGCTGCACGACACGCTCCTGCCGTATCTGGCGGACCGCATGAGCGCGGTTGAGTTCAGGAAGCTGATCGTCTCGTGCAAGGAGCTGCAGGCCAGTCTGGCGCCGATGCTGGAGAAGAAGCGGAAGCGGGCGCGCTCTGGCATCCCGATGTTCGTGACGATGGTGAAGGACCTGAAGAAGCTCGGCTTTGTCAACTACAAGGAGGACGAGTGGTACTGGTACGAGGTGAAGGTTCTGACACAGGTCATCAATCAGGACAATGGCAAGACCTCAGCGGGTTACCGTCACATTCGTCTCGAGCATCGGAGGATGAGCCCGTGGTCGCGCACCAAGATAAGCGTGACCGATTATGTCAACGAGGTAGATTCTCGTGATGGGTATCTTCGTCTTGACAGGCGGACTTGGTACGTGAGCCACAGGGTCAACCAGCTTGAGTTGGTGAAGGACGCGGAGGATGTCCGTGACGACATCTGGCATCGGTGGTTCGAGCGCAATACTGGGGAAAGCTGGAAGGTCGAGGATTCCTGGTCTTATCAAGGGCTCCATTTCTGCAACTTCAACGTTCTCTGGTCCCTGTTTGCTTCAGGGACTATCCTGAAGATGCCGTATGACATGGCCAAGCACGACCCCAACGGGTACCGCAGATCTATCATAGTGCCTGGCCGCCACATGGCGCCGCCTTTCACGGACTTCCCGATCAGGCGCGAGGTGCCTGAGCGTCCAGTGACCCCCGAGGCTCCGAGGCGCGCCAGGCGCGAGAGGCGCCCCAGGCGGGAGAGGCCCGCCAGGCAGGTGCAGCCCGCCAAGCCGGTGCAGCCGCCCAGGCCGGTGCAGTCTGCCTGGCGAGTGCCGCCCGCCGCTGCGAGCCGGCCAGTGCAGCCAGTGCAGCCAGTGCAGCCAGTGCAGCCAGTGCAGCCCGTGCAGCCAGTGCAGCCCGTGCAGCCAGTGCAGCCCCACGCCGCGACCCAGCGGCCCAAGAGCGGCAAGCCGCATTGGAGGCTCCTGATGTGAGCGCGCTGATCGGTCAGATTGATCCGTCAGGCTGAGCAGTCAAGTTAATCAGCCAGGCTGAGCGCGCCCGCTCGCACATTGAATAAACGCGTGAGTTACTGCAGTGTGGGCGTGTATTTAAGGCGCGCGCGGGCCGGGCGCGCAATTGTGGCGTTGCATGCGGCCGCTGGATCCCGTAGAGGAGGACCGCAGGGTGACGCGGGGCATGAAGCGCAGGAGGCTGCCTGAAGTGTGGCGCCGCGCGTTCGTGGCGCTTGTGCATCTGGTGAGCATGGTGAAGAACCTGCATTTGTTCGATGCGCTGCTGGAGCCCAGGGCGTTGTACAACCTGAGGCGGTGCGCGTCGGCCAGCAAGGACTTTGCGCAGTTCGTGGTGGCGCTCGTCACGCCACGGGGCCAGTTGTGCGACCAGATTTGGCAAGGGCTCATGGCGCCGCCCACGTCGTTCTTGCTCTACTCGAGCGCAGGTTTTGCGATCGATATTCGTACGTACTTTTCCGTGAGGCACGCGGTGTACAACGACGCGCGGGAGCGCACCGGCTTCCTCACCAGCTCGTTTTACAGGATGGTGCGGGTCACTCTGGTGTGCGGGGGCACGCGGCTCCGTGTGTTTGTGAACGGGGACGTGCACTCGGGGAGGAACCTGCACCGCATGCCCGGCGAGTCGATCGAGGTGACGCCGAGGTACGATCCGGAGGGGCGGGTGCGGTATGAGCTCGACAACCATTATCTCGCGCACAGGCGCTTTCAGGATTGGGAGGCGCTGCGCGAGGCTCTCAGGTATCGCCGGTTCGGGGTGATGCCCGCCCGGCTGGAACTCGAGGGCTGACAGGCGCTGTGTGCGCGTATTGAATAAATCCGCGAGTTACTCTCCTGTCGGCTTGCGGGCGGGCGTGTATTTAAGGCGCGCGCGGGCCGGGCGCGCGATCGTGGCATAGAATGCCGCCGCGGAAGCATGCCAAGCCGGACGGGGCTGAGCAGCATCGTGTCGTGACGCGGAGCATGGCGCTGAGCATGACGCCGAGCATGACCCTGAAGAGGAAGCGGGCCAAGCCGGACGGGGCTGAGCAGGATCATGTCGTGACGCGGGCCATGGCCCTGAAGCGGAAGCGCGACGTGTGCACGCGGATGTTCATGCTGCTCCTGGAGCTGGTGAGCATCAAGGCGAACCTGCACCTGTTCGACGCGCTGATGGAGTATTATCCGCTGTACCAACTCAAGGGTTGCGCCACGGCGTTCAGGATGTTCGCGCAATTCGTGTCGGCGCTTGTGACGCCGCGCAGAGAGCTGTGCGACGGGATCATAGCAAATCTCTGGTCATCGCACGCGGAGCTGATGTGCTACGCGAGACCGCGGATCCCCAAGGATCTTCGGGCCTATTATTGGGTGAAGCACGCGGTGTACAATGCGAGCGGGGAGCGCACGGGGTTCTTGCCCACCCAGTTTGACATGATGGTGCGTGTCACGCTGGTGCGCGGGTACACGACGGTCAAGGTCCTGGTGAACGAGCATCCGCAGACCTTTCACGCCCTGCATCTTATGCCGGGCGAGACGATCTACATGACGCCCCGCTACGACGCGGAAGGCCGGCTGCGGTACGAGCTGCGGAACAACCACCTGGGCTACCGTCGCTTCGACACGTGGGAGGCGCTGTTCGAGGCGCTGATGACGCGCGCGTTCGAGAGGATGCCCGCCTTTCTGACCCCGCAGGCCATGCAGGCGCAAGGGCTGGGCGTGGTGTTCGCGTGAGCGAGGTCTGAATAAATCGCGATTCTATCATGATTCTAGATGCGCACGAAGCGAATACGTTTGGCCCTGCGCTCGAGGCGGTACCCCCCGGCCGGGGTGTTGACGGTTTCGCGCGTGTGGAGCAGGAAGCTGAAGCCGTCGGGGTCGAGCTGGAGGTGCGAGCCCGCGATGAAGTACGGGGCGGCAGGGGGCGGGATGCCCAGCGCCTCACAGTCGCGCGCGTAGATGGGCGGGTGGGACATGTAGAGCCAGGCGACGCGCTTGTGGCCGAATGGGGCGGCGTTGTCGTGATATTCGTAGTCGTAGTGAGGGGACGGGAGGAGGCGGGCGTGGGCCTGATCGTCGCGGACCCGTATCTCGACGGCGGCGGCGCTGGCTGGGTCGCGGAGGTGGATTTGCATGCGCGATCCCGCGCGGTGGGCGTGTTTTATGTAGCGGGGGATAGGCGAATGGAGCGGGTGAGCCTGATGCACGCGGCGGCGGCGCTGGACGGGGTCGGGAGGGATCTGGCGGCCGTGTACGGGATCACGTTTGGCATGTACTTCACGGTGGCGCTGGCGGGCTATGGGTTGTGGCTGGCGTTGAGGCTCGATGGGGGCAGGCGGCAGAGGCAGATTATTCGGGCGTGACACGCGTGTTTGGAGGGGGAAAAACGAATCGCGCGCGGGTATTTAAGCGGTTCGAGTGGCGCGGGACCATCCTACACTTACGTGTTTGTAATGGCTCAGCAGCAGAAGATCGATCTCACCTTCAAGGGCATCCCGACGCCCAAGGATCCCAACACGGCCGACAGCATGTGGTTCGTGGTGCGCTTCGAGCAGAGGTACGAGGACATGTGGACCGAGCAGTACGACCCCGCCCCCGTGGTCCCGCGCCCGATGACGGAGCGCGAGAAGAAGAAGGAGGCGAAACGCAAGCAGATCGAGGAGGAGTACCAGAAGGGCAAGCTGGCGGAGAGATTCGCGTCCGGCGAGCTCAACACGTACTTCGACGACCCCGAGCTGTATGGCAAGGACAAGGCTTGGTACGGCAAGGTGCGCTTCGAGGCGTTCCAGATGGTCATGTACCTCATGTCGTGGTTCATGAGCAGCCAGTTTGTGCACTTTGTGAAGCCGCAGTGGCCCGGGATCACGTTCTGGTCGGACGCCGTGTACTACACGGACGCGGACGGGCGGCTGTGCACGCGGCTGCACGCGCTGATCGCGGCGGTCGCGAAGGCGTTCGAGTCGCCGGAGGGCGCGTGGCGCTGGCTGCGCGACGAGAGCAGCGTGCGCCACGCCGAGAACCACTTTGGCGTGACGCTGGAGGAGCTGGTCGGCGTGCGCGAGGAGCAGCTGGAGGACTACATGCAGGGCGCGCGCAAGCTGCTCAAGTGCGGCGTGGCGGTCCCGGCGTTCGGCTGGACCGGCCGGTCGGACTGTGTGTACCACCGCTCGCGGCTGAACTACGTGCAGAACGTGCTGGTGCCCGACGAGCAGCTGGCCAAAACGTTTGACCTGCTGCCGTCGCAGAGGGAGTTGTTGGTCCAGAAGCGGAACGAGTACTTTGGCAAGCTGGTCCGTGTTGGGATGACGCGCCAGCAGGCCGGCAAGGAGATGGGCGACCCGCAGTAGATGGCTCGGGAGATCGCTCGGGAGATGGCTCGTTGATGCTGTATGAGTATCAGGCATATGCCATGTAATAAATCATTTGACTAGAATCTTTTTTGGGTTGATTGGGAGCGGTCGGGCGCGCGGGAGGCTGCCGAGAGACGCGGGATGAACCTGAGCAGCTGGTTCTTCGTGTCGGACTTCATCGAGTCGTTCATGTCGGTGCTGGCTGGCCTGGGCTTGATTTTTGCGTTGCATATCTGTGTGGATGTGCACGACGAGATGCGGGCGATAAGGCAGGCCGTAGTCAAGATTACAGAGTTGCTGGCGGAGGAGATAGTCGTGCTCAATAGCAAGAGGCCGAGGCGGAACCCGAAGCGGCAGGCGCAGGCGCAGGATCCGCCTGCTCCGGATTCAGGAGGGACGTAAAATAGCTGGCGGCCTGATTCCGGTAGCGGGTGAGGGTCCCGAGGATCTGGGACTCGAAGGATGGGCAGAGGTTTGCAGGATCGTCGCTGGAGAAGTAGCGGAGGTTCTCGAGGCGCAGCGTGACGGTGCACGCGGACCTGGCGGCGGCGGGCGTGGTTGTGGTGAAGCCCAGATAGCTGTCGATGTTGTGGATTGGGACGAGCGCGTTGCTGGCCCATGGTTGTGTGGGCTTGACGACAGGGGTGTAGCGGGCGTCGCTGAGGTGGAGCGTGACGCGCCCTGTGTACAGGCCTTCGCTGAATCCCGCGGAGAGCTTGGCGCCCGAGAGGTACACGGGCCGGGGCAAGTCGAGCGCGTAGAGGCTGGAGCCGTCGGGGAGTACGGAGGGTTTGGACAGGGCGAGCGTGCCCCACAGGATGTTGGCCTGGGTGTAGCGCATGCAGCGCTCGAGGGCGTAGAAGTGCTTGCCCAGCTCCAACTGGTTGCGCGCGTCGACCTCGCAGATCTGGAGGCTGGAGCTGTTGGAGTATATCATGCCTGCTTCGTGCTATCGTGCTGGCAGCGTAAATACATTAGGGGCGTGGGATGCGTGACAACAAGAATATGGAGTGTGCAGGTGCGCGCGCTGCGGTATAAAGAGGCGGTCCGGTGGGACCAGGAGGAGAATGATGCACAGGATGGTGTTTGGCTTGATCACCTGCTTCGTCTTGGCCACGCACGCTGGGCAGAGTGGGCCCTTCCCGCTCTGGAAGGGGCGCGCGAGCCTGTTCTGCCCGCCGGGGAATCACGCGACGGGGCTCGAGTATGACGATCACAGCCATGAGAAGTGCGTGCCCTGCGAGCAGGGGACGTACAGTGACGGGTCGGACGCGTGGTCGCTGGAGACGTGTCACTCGTGTGAGCCCGGGAAGTTCATGGATTTGGGCGGGGCGACGGCGTGCCTTGATTGCGAGGACGGCTCGTGGACGCTGGTGGAGGGCGCGACGGCGTGCGAGCCCTTGTAACTGGATGGAATTTTATTAAAGGCTGATTGGGACGCTGGTAGCGCATGATTCTCCCTTACTGTTCGCGCCTGTGCAGCAATTGCGAGGAGGAGTACCGCGTCGCGTATCCGCACGAGTATGTCCTGAAGTGGCCGGTGACGACCATGCGCTACTACGACGCGGAAGGGGCGGGCGGGGAAGCGCGCGAGTCGGAGATCGAGCATGCAGTGCACGATGTCGTGAAGGCCGTGCGGAGGCTGAACGATCTGGCCCGAGAGACGTTTGACGGGATAGACTGGACGAAAGAGTATGAGGAGGGCGGGATGCGCATGTTGTTCCCGCTGGATCCGACGTGCATTAGTGACGTGCCTATGCTGGAGGATGAAGCGGAATCGGGCTCGGATACGACGGAGCCGTGCGAACCCGAGGGGTAGCCCCCGCGGTATTTACGTGGGCAGGGCCTCCGGAGAGGGCAAGAGATGCGCCTGCACCACGGGCCGACGCGTGTGGCGCTGGAGCTGCCCAGAGGGAGGCACGTGAGCGCCGAGTCGGTGATCGAGCGCATGCAGCTCCGCCAGCAGCCCCAGTGGATCTGCGTGGAGGGGCGGTTCCTCCGGCTGAGGTCGGAGCCCGAGCTGTGGCTGGCGTGCGAGATCGTGGCGACAGAGCACAACGCGTTCGTGGGGGACGACGCGTCGAACGAGGAGGACCTGGAGCTGGCCGAGGAGATCGCGGAGATCGAGGCGCAGGTGCAGGCGCGGCTGGAGGCGCCCGCGGACATGGAAGACGAGGGCGAGGCGAGCACGCGGCCCGCGACGCCGTCGGAGGACCTGGTGTACGACAAGTTCTTCTATACGTGAGAGGGAAAAACGCGGTTGTGAGTGGATATTTAAACGCGGGGGCACGCGGCAACGCAAGTGCAGACCTGATGGCGACTGTGACCGACGCGGCTCCGCAAACCCCCGTTCAGATCATGGACGAGCTGGTCCAGAAGTACGAGGCGACCGCAGATGACGCCCGTGACAAGTACAAGGCACTGTGCAACATCCTGAAGAGGGTGTTTCAACTCGAGGGTCTCCCGTGGAGCGGTGCGCACAAGGACGACAAGTGCTGCAAGCGTTACTATGTGACATATTATGTGCAGCACATGTTCGACGTGCCGCCCACGCACCTGGAGGGACAGCACAACCTCGTGCGGCTGCGCGTGACGTTCCTGTTTAGCCAGCTGCCGGTTGAGCTCTCGTGCAACGCGAAGATCGAAGTTCTGATTATTTTCCTGGCCAAGCAGCTCAAGTGGCTCACAGCGAAGGTGGGAAGGTACCTGGATGACGGAGCGCAGACGACGGAGGCCGAGGCGGCCATCGCGGACGACGTGCTGAACGCCGTTATGTTCGTGGGCAGGATCTACGAGAAGGACACGTTCCCTGCTTTCCGCCGCCCGCTGAAGTGGGCCATTCTGGATCGCGTCAGGCAGCTCGCGGAGCAGCCGCTGGAGGATGTCTTCCGCTCGGAGGAGGACCAGCGCCGCCAGAACACCGTCGTGCTCCTGTTGATCTACGGCGAGCTCAGTGACGCCTGAGCATCCTGCGCGAACCCATCGAGGCCTGAGCGCCCGCCAGTTGCGCACTGAATAAACCGCTGAAACCGAGCTTTGCCGGTGCGCGCGCGAATATTTATGGTTTCCCGGAAGGGCGCGTGCCAATGACACACGGCGAGGTCCTGCGCTCCCTGACGATGGCGCACGAGCGGCTCGAGCGGCTCGAGGCGGACGCGGCGGCCCCGGTGCCGAACCTGGGCGCGGCGCTGGCGACGCACCCCGCGTGGCAGGTGAACGCGCGGACGAACAAGCAGTGGCGGCTGCGGTACGACCTGGTGCTGGAGCTGCGGGACTGGGTGCTGAAGAACATGAACGTGGAGGCGACCAAGTACCGCGGCGTGAACAAGAAGGCGACGCCCGAGGGCCGGCGGCGCAAGGCGGAGCAGTACGTGACGGAGCACCTGGCGCTGGGCCGGATGCTGCACGCCGGGGAGCCCGTGGACCCCCTGTTCACGGAGGAGGACTTCGAGGACGAGTCGCTGGCGCACCAGCTGGCCCCCGGGCGGTACCCCGAGTTCCGGGAGCAGGTGCGCGGCGCGATCAAGCGGGTGCTGGAGCTGGACACGGCGCGGGCGCCCGAGGTGGAGTGGGCGTGGGTGGCGGCCGAGCTCAAGGAGAAGAAGTACAACCTGAGGCGGCTGCAGGAGCTGCAGGACTTCCTGATGCAGGTGGCCGGGAGCGAGGCGCGCCCGGCCCTGGGCAAGGGCCCGCCCGCGATCACGGAGAAGATCATCGGGCTGATCCTGCGGTACATGTGCCTGGCGCTGGACAGCAACTTCCACGGGTCGGTGCCCGGGAGCTGGGCGCAGGACCTGCCCGGGTTCGTGGAGTGCTTCGCGTCGCCGTTCAACTACAAGTTCCGGAGGTATTACTCGATCTTCGAGCAGGACCGGGAGTTCGGGAGCTGCGGGAACTTTTTTCTGATGCTGGACCGGGCCAACGGGGCGCTGCCAGCGGGGAGGTACGAGATGAACCCGCCGTGGATGAACGCGATGTACGAGCGGCTGGAGTCGGTGATCGAGCTGGCGCTGGAGCGGCTGCCCGCGGACAAGGACACGACGCTGGTGGTGATCGCGCCCGACTGGTCGGACCCGCGGTGGATGCCCTCGTGGATCCCCGGGCTGAACCGGGTGCTCAAGGAGGCGCCCGAGGCGTTCCGGCGGCACTCGGTGCACCTGAACCGGCAGCTGACGTACGAGCACGACGTGACGGACGTGAAGTTCAAGTTCGACACGCTGGCGTGGGTGTTCTCGAAGAAGCCCGTGCCCGAGGCGGTCATGCGGCTCTTCAACTCGAAGTCGTGAGGCGTAGTTAAGCCGGACAGGGACATGGCGGGCGCGGGATGGAGGCGCTCGTGGCCGGCTGGGAGGCGCGGGCGGGCGAGCTGAGGGCGCGGTGGTTCCGTGCGGGCCCGTACGCGGCGCTGTGGGTGGGGCGGGTGAGGCGGGCGGGCGGCGAGATGCGGTTCCGGTTCCGGTACTGCTGGATGGATGTGGGCATGTGCCATGAATGTGTGAGGCGTGTGAGTATCATGCAAATGACATGCCAAACATATTTGGTAAACAGGAAGATCTGGTGTGTTTTGGACCAGTTGGAGCGCGCGTGCTTCGCGGGCGTGCTGCGCGAGTGCGAGGGGCGGGCGCTGGAGGGCCTCGGGGTTTTGCCCGCGCGGCGCCAGTATTTACGTCGCCGGCGCCGGGGGCCGCGCGGAAATGTCGCGCAAGGTGCTGGAGTCGCTGCAGCTGATCCACTCGCGCCTGTCGCGGCTGGAGGAGAGCCGTAAGGGCGGGGACAACCGCGCGGAGGCGCTGGGCGAGGTGCCGCGCTGGCTCCAGAACCACTACGAGTGGACGATGATGCAGGCGCACATGGACACGCACGTGAGGTTCCTGGGGCGGGACACGACGCCGTCCAAACAGACGCTCAAGGAGATGAACCGGAAGTACAACCAGTACTGGGAGGAGTTCACGGGGAAGAACCCCGGCTTCTACTTCGGGCTGGAGCAGTACAAGTACATCACGATCGCGGAGGACGCGCTGCTGCGGGACAAGAAGATCATGGACTGGCTGATGATCGATAACCCGTGCATCGTGGAGCCATACTCTGGGTATGGGGCTGACACGGTGGCGATGGCGTTCAACATGAACCCGCGTTTCCTCTTCTGCAACGACCGGGCGGGCGCGCCCGAGAACGGGAGGTTCGTGTACGTGCGGGACGCGATCGAGGAGTCCAAGGCGCGGCAGGGGCAGCGCGGGCTGCGGCACACGCAGGTGAGCCCGTTCGACTACGAGCTGAAGAACCTGATGAAGTTCCAGGAGACGTACCCCGAGACGATGAAGAGCCAGGTGGTGCTGTTCAACATGGAGGCGCGCCAGTTCTTCGAGGAGGCGACGGAGTTCCGGGACACGGCCGGGAACATCGTGCCGTTCCACTGCGACCTGCTGTACCTGGACCCGAACTGGACGCTGCCCGGGGCGACGCGGGAGGCGACGGCGGACGAGCTGATCGACAGCATGCAGTCCGAGGTGTTCGAGCCCATGTTCCGGCGCGGGATGCGGCCCAAGGCGATCGTGATCAAGACGCGGTTCAAGTGGGAGGAGATGCGGCGCGTGATGGACAAGATCCAGGGGTACCTGCACATGCAGACGATCCTGTTCACGCCGTTCACGCGCGAGGTGGCGTTCCACGTGCTGATCACGACGGACTACGACGTGCTGCGGGTCAAGGACAGCGACCTGAAGAAGTTCGTGTACAACAAGGGGAAGGAGCCCAAGGGAGCCAAGGGCAGCGCGGAGCGGGCGGGCGGGTTTGGGGAGCTCGAGTTCGTGACGCGGGGCAAGCAATAATCGTGCGCTGGTATATAAATCGATGCGGTGTGGGTTGGCGCGAGGATGCTGGCGGGCGCGGCGCAGGCGATCGCGATGTGCCGGGAGAGCGCGGCGGAGACGGAGGCGCGGGACAGGGAGGAGACGCGGGTGCTGCTGGCGCTGGCGAGCGCGTTCGAGGCCGAGCACAAGCGGGACGTGGCCTGCGGGGAGGTGCCTGACCAGGCGCTGGCCCGGCGGACGCAGTCGGTGCTCCTGCGGCGCCGGAGCAGCGAGGACATGACGGAGCGGGTCGTGACGCCGCCGGCCGAGGCAAGCCCTATGGAGCCGCCCGCGCGGTTCGTGCGGAGGCAGCGGTGGGCGAGGCCCGGCACGCCGCGCGCGGAGCCGGAGCCGAGGGGCACGCTGGTCGTGAGCAGCCTGTACCCGAGCTTCCGGACGACGGTGCCGCCCGTGCGGACCGTGCGGTGGGGCCGGAAGCGCAAGCCGGAGGTGACGTGGGACGACGGGCCCAAGACCGCGGTCGGGCCGGGCGCGAGGGCGCGGGCGCTGGCCGGGAGCGTGGCGTATACTTAAACCGGAAGCGGGGCGGGAGCTCCCGAGATGTCGGATCCGAGCCTGGCGCAGGTGGTGATCGACATGCAGATGAGGAAGCCCGGGTGCTGGGACGGGCGGTTCGTGAACTTCCAGGGCGAGCACTACAGCGAGGCGAAACACGGGCTGAACCCGCTCGAGCAGGGGTTCAGCATCTGCGCGCCCGTGCGGCGCGAGCGGGACCTGCGCGGGCTGTGCGAGGCCAAGCGGGGCAGGCCGGTGGGCGCGGGCGACACAAGACAGTGAAAAGGAGATTTATTCGAGCCGAAACCGTTTAGGCGCGGGCGTCGCGGTACATCTCAAAGTCCTCCTTGTTCTTCCAGCGCGCGCGGTCGGCCTCGGTCTGAAACTTGAACCCGAGCAGCAGCGCCCTTTGCACGACAATCTCGCTGAAACGCGCCTTCCATTCCACGACGCCACTTTCCAACGCGTCGGCGCGGGGAACCCCGAGGATAGCCAGCTCGTCAGCAGTGAGAGTGGACGCGAGAATCATGAACCTTGTTGTCAAGGCTTCGTAGACCAAGACCGAGGACTGGCGAGGGGCGGGCTGAACGGGAGCAGCATGAATTTCCATCGCTGACATGAAGGTCGGGAATGGCAGGGACCGGGCGGGCGCTTTTTAATAATGCGAGCTGTGTCTGGAAACGTGGAAACTACGCGCGGGCTGATGCTATGTGGAGGCGCGAGACACAGGAGAGTAAAGACTTTATTCAAAGTCGAGGTTTCACGCGAACTCAGGGTACGCGAGGTAGGCGTCGCGGTACATGACGTCCAGAATGCTGCCCTCCTTTTTAGTGCCGTACTTGAAGCCAAGCAGCATAGCAGCAGTGCGTGCTTGATCCATGACCTTAGCCTTGTGAAGATTAAGCTCGAGAATCCCTTTCTCTTCCTTTTTGATGATGTAATCTTCCCAGGCATACTTACCAGTAAGATCAAAACCTTTGCTCTCTTCCCAGGTAACAACTGGCTTTTCACCAACAAGGAATGACAGCTCGTGATCAGTCAAAGTCCCTGGCCTCATCTTGACAATTCGTTGGTGAGGTGCACGTACATCATCACAACCCTCCTTGAAGACCATGACAGCCTGAGGACGAAATCTGGGCTTGAGCATCTCAAGGATCTTTTCCGCTAGATCTGGAGGGAAATTGTTTTTGGACATGAATCCACGATAGTTGTGAAAGCCCAGTACGTTTTTTATAGTCACTAAGCTGTAATCAAAAAATTAATTAAAATGTCAAGCAGGCAAAAAAAATCCGAGTGGCGCGCGATTACAGCAGTTTTTTTTTATGGAAACCGGAATAAATTCGAGCGCCGCGCTCACGAATCGAATTGAAAACTTTGTTTCAAGCAAGCTGCATGTTCCTCGACCTGATTCGCATGAAGAACCTGGAGATGGCCAAGAAGTACACCGGCCCCGTGAGCGCGACGGCGGTGAGCAAGCCGTTCGAGGAATTCGTCCAGCTGCTGCATGCCCCCGAGAACATCGCGAGCACCCGCCGGATGCTGGAGTACCTGTGCATCGACGCCACGGTGGCGCCCGACCTCCGGAACGGCCAGGCGTCCGAGAGCGCCACCCGCCACTTCCTGGCGGCGTACACGACGGTGTATTACGGAGACGACGAGTTCGTGCTGACGGACAAGGCGCTGCCCGACAACCAGCGGCTGGTCCAGCTGTCGCGGGCTATGATCGAGCGCTTCGAGGAGGTGCTGGCGCTGTTCGAGACGTGGCGCCCGGCGCACGAGGCGCGGCTGGCGTTCCATGCGGCCGCCAAGGCGTACCTGGAGTACTTCCGGGCGTGGATCCCGCGGGACAAGCAGCGCATGCGGGCGGCGGCGCACCAGCTGCTCATGTTCCACTTCTTCCAGCGGACGCCCGACACTGCGGACGAGGTCGGGCTGCTGCGGGCGTGCCTGCTGCGCGCCGGCGGGCAGGCGGCGCTGGAGGAGCTGGACCGCTGCAAGGAGAACACGCGGGCGACGCTGGAGGGGCTCGGGCTCGGGGGCCTGAACAACATCGAGGTGGTCTCGATGGGCCCGCACGGCATGGTGATCATGGCGGACCAGCCCGAGCAGGACGCGCCGCTGGTGTTCACGGCGGACCCGACGGTGGTGGTGCCGGAGCACAAGGGCGCGCGCGCGGCGTGAGTGGCGCGTGGCGAATGAAGCGGGCGTGGCCCTTGTTTCTGTTTTATGCGGAAAAAAACGCGTCTCGGCGTGGGTATATAAGCGCGGACGGGTTGCGCGCGCGACTTTCGACTTAGACAATCGAAGATGGCAGAGGACCGCAGAATCACCAATGCTTTGGGACGCGTTCAGGCACAGGAAAGCGACATCCGAGACGTGAATGAGGTCATTGCGGCTGGTGCCGATGAGTTGAGTCGGCGCCGCACTAGGCTTTCGATTGAGTGTCACCTGGCCATCATTCAGGTTGCTGCTGTGATGAGGGAGGGGCTGGAGAGACTCAGAACTCTTCCGTTGGATGCCCAACAACAGGCGATTGACGCTCTCATCCTGCACACGCGAACACTGGTGAACACCAGCACCAATGGCAGATTGGCTATGAGAGATCTGATGGAAACGCTCGAGGCACCCGCCGACGGCATCCTTCCGCAAGCCATTCACGGCGGCTTGGCTGCAGATCTGGGAGGGGGCGCCAACTTGAACCAGTACGTTTTGGCAGCTATACGGGGCGCCGCTGGTGGAGCTGGTGCAGCCGGTGCAGGGCCCGTTGCTCCCGCGGGGGGCGCCGGCCCTGTGGTCGCTGCTCCCGCGGGGGGCGCCGGCCCTGTGGTCGCTGCTCCCGCGGCGGGCGCAGGCCCTGTGGTCGCTGCTCCCGCGGCGGGCGTTGACCCTATGGTTGTCGAGGATGTGGAGGTTGACGGCGTTATGGTCGTCCGTGCTTCTGTCCGCCCTCCGCCCGCCGGGCGCGGGGCCCCTGATCGGCACGTGGCCGGATCCAACCGTCTCCGTGACAATCAGGCCGGCCGTGGCGGCGCCCGCGCCGACGGGGCGTGATGAGCCCGCCTAGCGCCCCCGCCCCACCCGCCGCCTCTGCCGACGCGAGTCTCGAATAAACCTTCATGATTGACCCTGTCTAGTAAGTGTGCGAACGCGGTGGGTTGTGGGTGGCGCGTGCATGCGCGCGGCATATGATGACGAGCAAGGACGAGACCGAGGCGCACCGGGTGTGGCGCACGCTGCGCCGGCCGTTCAGGTACCCGGCATGCCGGGAGCATGTGTGGGAGGTGTACGATCTGGATGCGGCCGGGTGTCGCAAGTGCGGCGCGATGCACCTGTGCGCGTCCAACGCGGTGGACTGCACGTGCCCGCTGGCGCAGTGCGACGACCAGAGCCGGGTGTGCACGATCACGGGCGCGGTCCTGCGCGAGGTGCGGCACGCGGAGGAGGAGTACGTGGACACGTGCGTGGCGCCGGCGGACCGGGCGCACGAGGGCGGCGGGGACTGCCTGGCGAGCGTGGCCGAGCTGGAGCTGGAGGTGGCGCGGGTGGTGTACCTGCTGCTGGAGGGCCCGGTCGCGCGGCGGTACCGGGACGAGGAGAACGCGCGGCAGGCGCGCAAGGTGTCGGCCGGGCTGCACAAGGCGCTGCGGGCGTCGAAGCTGCGGGGCCTGCAGGGGTACCCGTGCGCGTGCCGGCACCTGGCCGAGGTGGTGTCGCAGGAGCGGAACCTGCGGTTCGTCGGGAGCGCGTCGCGGCGGCTGGTGAAGGAGTGCGTGCAGCGGATCCTGGCGTGCCTGCTGGACCTGCGGGCCAAGGGGGTGCGGGTGGCGCACGGGGACAAGCTGGACGGGCTGGTGTGCGGGCTGCTGTACCTGCTGCGCACGGGGCTGACCTACAAGAGCCACGTGCTGCTGGGCGCGATCGAGGAGGTGGCCGGGTGCCTGCCGTACGAGAACAAGCTCGAGGCGTACTTCGGGATCAGCAGCAAGAACATCTGCGAGAGCGAGAACATGGTGAAGCTCCTGTTCCGCACGCACTACCAGACGGAGGCGTGAGAGGCGCGCGTTTTATTCAAGAGTAAACCGGCGCAAAGGCGCTCAGGGCTTCTTGGGCTGGCGCCCGGCGCGGCGGGCCTTGCGCTGGATCGGGTTGGTCTTGTAGGTGTAGGCCCCGCGGATCCGGTCCCAGATCTGGCGGATCAGGTCGGTGCCGAGCGTGCCGATGCCGGCGAGGTGCATGACAGTGATGGGGTTGCCGCGCTTGTCCTTGCCCGGGCGCGGGTACGTGATCAAGGCGCACGCGAGCGCGAGCGCGCACTCGTGCTGGTAGGAGAAGATCGGGCGCATGTGCACGAGGATGTCGCAGAGGCGGGCGCGCGGGAGCCGGGAGTAGGCGTAATCGTCTTTGATGAACTCGAGGGCGTACTGGGCGCGCGGGTCCGTGGCCTTGAGCTGGTGCATCCGGTCGGTGAAGCGGCCCATGAGGGAGCTCAGGGACCCGTCGATGCAGTCGTCGATCCTGCAGGACCCGAACTTCACGTTGTAGGCCGACGCCTTGGCCATGCTGTAGTACTCGACGGCGATCCAGAGGCACGTGGCGCGCTCGTCCTTGCTCGTGGCGCGGGCCTCGCGGAGGAGCTGCGCGCCGCGCCGGATGCCGAGCTCGATGATGCGGACGCGCTGGCTCGGCAGGGCGTAGCACGAGAAGTGGAAGAAGTCCATGATGAACCGCTGGGCGAGGGCGTCGACGGTGCGGTAGGCGAGGAGGGAGGCCTCCAAGCTGTGGAACGAGAAGCGCTCGTACATCCCGAAGTTGATCTCGTTGAGCCGGGAGAGCATGGGCGTCACGACGGCCTCGATGTGGGCTGGAAGATCCTTCAACATCTGTGTCTTCCTGCGGTCCTGGACCCCGTAGGAGCTGTCAGGGCCCTCGCGCTCCAGCCCCTCTTCAATTTCCTCGTGGGCTTTGACTAACTTCGAGAGAATATCGCACTGCTTGGCGAGTTTCTGGATGATTTCGGTGAAGTACGGCTGTTTCTTGGCCTTCAGCTCGTCTGAGAGTTTGAGGTGCGCCTTCATCTGATAATTGCCCGCCATCAGGGTCAGGAATTTTTTCTTGAGGATGCCCGGCAGGTCGCACTCTTCGAACTCCAAGAACAGCAGGTGCTCGTAGTTGAAAATCACCCGCCCGTCGAAGGGCTCGTTGGAATGGTAGCTCGAATACGGGAAGGGCGCAACAGGCTTGGACAGGGCCATGGCGTGGAAATTTTTGGTTGCGCGCGGCTGGCTTTTGAAGCGGTTACAGCTCGAATTTTTTTTACTCGGACGCAAATTAATTTGGGCCGGGCCGACCCGCAAGTTTTTCATTTCCGAAAATAGGACACGTGGCCGCGAGCATGTTGCGCGTGAACCAGTTCGGCGCTGCCATTCTGCCGGTGTTGCCCGAGGCGCAGGCCCCCATGCAAATTCAGGGATGGGCTACGATGGAGCACGTCCGGAAGCCACCCAATCGCCGCAAGCGTCCGAGCTTCAAGCGCAAGCTGCTGATCAAGTGGGATCCGGTCCGGATCAGCAAGTGGATCCACGCCAAGTCGTTTTGATTCATTCCTGTAATTTTTGAATGAAGTGTGCGTTCTCGTTCTCCGTGTCCGATACGATCTCGGCGTACGCGTCACCGATTCCCGTTTCCGATTCGGAATCCGAGAGCTCCGACTCACTGCTGATGACCGCCTCGAACAGCAAATTACCGTCCGCTGTGACCGAGACGGGCAGGGTGTTGTCCGGGGGCGGGTCGGGGCATGCGATGGGTTCCGGCTCGGGTTCAGGGGGCGGGCGGGCGCAGAGGAGCCGGAGGGTGCAGGCGCACAGGACGACCGTGAAGGCCATGGTGGCCACGAGGCTCACGACGGTCCAGAAGATCCAGTCGGCAACGTATTCGGGCACGCACAGGAGGGCGCGGGGGTCAAGTGTGTAGCCCGGGAGACAGGAGAAGCCGTAGCAGTCTGGCCCGACGGCGGCGTGGCGCGGGGTGGGGCGGTAGGTGCCGGCGTCGGTGAAGTAGTAGCCGGCCGGGCAGGCGGCGGGCGGGTCGGCCGGGTCCGAGGCGTAGGCGGCTGCCAGCGAGCGGAGGCCCGACGCAGGGAGGTACGGGAGCAAGGCGAGGAGGCGGGTCGGGTCGGACAGGGCGAGCCGGACGTCGTAGGCCCGCAGGAAGCTCTCGAGCTGGACCGTGAGCGTGAGGAGGCCCGTGGCGGAGACGGAGAGGGCGACGCGGCGGGCCGGCACCGAGATGTTGCACGCGAGGGCCCGGGCCGCGTCCTGGAGCTGGCCGAAGCTGAGGCGAAGGGAGACCGGCAGCTGGGCGGTGAACGTGAGGGTGAGGGCGGCCGGGGCGCGGGCGTCCCACGGGCAGTGCGGGGCGCGCCGGCCGAGCTGGAGGGTCGTGTAGGGGGAGGCGGACGGGTCGGACGCGAAGTCGGTGGGGGCGAGTGGGGGTGGGATGGTCCCGAAGATGCGGGCGCGCGCCGGCTGCGGGTCGAGGGTGGGCCCGAGGGTGGCGTGGTAGAGCGAGAGGGCGACGGACTGGTTGGGGAGCGGCCCGCGGTACTCGAGGCCGTACCAGCCGTCCTCGTTGTAGACCTGCGCGGACAGGTACCATCCAACTTGAAGTGGGTCTGCTGGTACAGACTGCCACACCGAGGCGATCTGGGCCCATTCCGGTTGGGACGTGGGCGTGAGGTAGAGGTACAGGAGGGAGCGGGTGATGTCCGGCGTGCCCCTGCGGTCCGTGAGGCGGATCATGAGGGTGAGCTCCGTGTCGGTCGCGTACAGCATGGTGCCCGCGATGACCCGGAGGCGCTCGGTGAGGACCAGGCAGGCGGCGAGGGACTCGGGCCCCGACAGGCGCCACGCGGTGGCCAGGTCGACTAAGGGCGCCGGTGGGACTGGCGGCAGCGGGAGGGCGGTGTATCCGAAGCGGCCTGCGATGGAGTAGAGAGTCAAGTGGTGCGCGGGCCCGATGGTCTCGACGCGGGCGTAGGCGAGCGTGGCCGGGGCGGTGTCCGGGTCAGGCCATTCCAAGGTGAGTATCTCGAATATGTCCGTGGCATTGCAAGCACATGTGCCAGCTATTCGTATAAGACCTACTGGGTCGTCGGTGGTGCACGCGAGCTGCCCCGGCCAGCCCGGGGAGGCGAGGCAGTCCGGCGGGGATGGGGTAGGGAGGGCGAGCTCGACGAAGAAGGCCGTGATCCCGTCGGGCCCGCCGTGGAGCCGGAGGGACAGGTAGTAGCTGGCGTTGGGGCCTGCCGTGGGTTAAAAAAAGCGTGAGTCAGACGGGTGCGTTCGATGCTATGACCAGGGCAGACATGCGGGTGCTCAAACTCGGCGGGAAGTTCGTGTGCGGCGCCTGTGCCAGGCCGTTTGACAGGGATCCGAAGGAGCAGAGGCGGGAGGAGCGGCTGGCAGAGCTCAGGGCGATCCCAGATGATGACGAGGCGGCGCGCAAGTTCTATTATTTTAGGCAGAACGAGCAAATGTTCAGCGGGTTGGAAGAGCGTTGGACAGGTCATCATGGCATGTACTCCCCAAAATGGGGGTCAGTTACAGACCGTGGCATTGAGATACGCGTGAGCCCCGACGCCAATGTCGAAGAGGTCATGAGAGACATCGACAACCAGTTTCTTCCCGGGCTACGCGAGAGCGTCCTGCATCAGCTGGACGGGACAGCTGCCCGGTGGCTAGTGACCCTCAGTGAGATGCCGGCCGAGCAGGAGACTCCTGCTAGAATAGAGCGCGACCCCATTCCGATCTCGTCTCTGTACCCGTTCGGATACGTGAGGCAAGACGACGGCACCGTGCTGACAGTAGAAGGATGTGAAGCGGGTCCACACGACACTCCCTAAAAAAAGGCTAGAGTGGGCGGTGGTGCGCCTGTATGCAGGCCTGAGACCAGATCAGATGGACGGCTACGACAGCTCCGTGGCGCTAGAGGACAGGCGGCTCAGGAAGCAACTCAATCAGGCGTGGAACGACCTGGATGAGATGCGTATGCGGCTGGAGTATCAGGTGAATCTGGTGTTTCAGATGAACGAGCGGATCAAGGAGCTGGAGAAGCTCGAGACAGTGTCTAGGGCGCTGGAGATCGCCGAGCGGATGCTGTACGCGCAGCAGGAGCAGATCGAGCGGGAAATACGGTCGCCCTCGCCCGAGCCGGTGCCTCTGGCGCGCGAGCTGAGCGTGGCGGTTGGGCAAGGACTGGATACCTGAGGCCGGGTCCGGTTGGAGGGCGAGGACGGGCCCCTCCAGCCCGAGGTCGAGGTCGTACGGGCCCGGCGCGAGGTTGACGAGGACCGGCGCGTAGAACGAGAGGGTGGCGCCCGCGCACCCCGTGAAAATGAAGGCGACGAACTCGTCCTCGAGTGTGTTGGCGACGGAGACGAGGGCGTCGCTGGTGTTGGCGAGCGCGACGCTGGCCGGGGGCGAGACGAGCACGAGGGCCGGGTTGGGCAGCAGCAAGGGCTGGGGCGGGGTCGGGGCGGAGGTTCCCGGGATGATCTCGCTGACCGTGAGCTGCAAGGGGAGGGTCTCGCCGCGCTGGCCGGTGAAGATGTAGGGCGGGCTGTAGGCCGAGGCGAACGCGACGCTCTCGTTGAGCACGGTGAGGTTCGGGTAGACGCGCGTGTAGCCCCACCAGGTGACGACCACGTCGGTGCTGCCCGGCGCGAGCGGGATCAGGAGGTTGCCGCGCCCCGTGGCGACGCGCGGCGCGGCAGGCGAGACGTAGACGTCGGCGGGCCGGGCCAGCAGGTCGCCCACGCCGTCCACGTAGGCCGTGAGGCTGAACGAGGCGGTCTGGAAGGCCTGGGTGCAGTGCAGGCGGTATAGGTAAGGGCGAGGGTTGGGGAGGGTTGGAATGAGGGTCACGTTGCTCACGTCGACGAGGGTGATGGTGACAGCGGCTCGGACGGAGGATGCGTTGGCCCCCGTGCCGCCTGCGTACTGGAGCGTCAGGGCCAGCTGGAGGGGCCGGGTGTAGGGCGCGGGCAGGACCGCGAAGGTGGGCGGGGCGAGGGTGATGAGCGCGAGGCGCTGCGTGTCGTAGGCGTAGGCGAGGCGCGGGTCGTCCCAGTTCGGCTGGATGGCCGTGCCGTTGGCGAGGACCAGGGTGAGGCTGGTCAGGGAGTAGCGGGTCGGGAGCACCAGGCTGGCGGGCGACGCCGCGAACGTGACGGTGGCGTTGCAGCAGGCGGACAGGCCGAGCGGCGGGGGCTCGGACGGCGGTGGGGTGGCGGGCGCCGGCGTGGGCGAGCGCTTGGGCGGGGCCACCGCGGGGATGAGGCCGAATGGGACGTACGCCTGGTAGTAGGCGTCGTAGGGCGGGACGGTCGTGCCGTAGAACGGGAAGCGGCGGTCCGGGATGGACTGGCCGAGCGCGTCGAAGGTCTCGAGCAGCAGGGCGAACGTGATGTTCTCGGTGGCGAGCGCGGGCCCGAGGGACTCGATGCCGTGCCAGCCGCCGCCGAGGTTGACGCCGGTGATGAGCAAGCCGTCGGGCGAGGCGGAGGCGCTGGTCGTGAAGCGCATGCGGAGATTGAGCGTGGTGGCGAGCACGAAGCGCACGCGGCACTGCGCGGCGGCGGCGAGGCCGAGCCCGTCGCGGAGCTGGACCCGCAGCGAGAAGCCGCCCGTGGGGTTGGGCGCGAGGTCCCAGCTCGTGAGGAACCGCTCGTTGTTGGCGTAGACCTGCAGCATGAAGCTGAAGTCGCGGTAGTCCGGCGTGGCGGCCGGGGCGAGCGGGTCCGACACCTGGTCCATCTGCTTGCGCTGCCACGCGGTGAGCGAGTCGGCGGGCCGGCACCCGTTGCCGCCTGTGGCCGGGCAGCCGAGGGCGCGGCCGGGGCCGAGCCGGAGGTTCAGGAAGAACTCCTGCGTCATCAGGCAGTCGGCGGTGTCGAACCGGCCGTCGCCGTCGACGTCGCCGTAGATCGGGGCGGAGGCGTCGCCCAGGAGGCGGCGTGTGTGCGGGACCGGCGGCGCCCACGAGGCCCGGGCGAGGAGCTGGCGCGTCGTGCGCGCGGGCGCCCCAGTGAGCTGGAACACGATGTCGCCGGCGGTGACGGGGCAGGCCGGGCACGCGTTGGCGGCGGCGGACGAGGCGGCCTTGATGGTCGTGCCGGCGATGTGGGCGAGGCCGGGCTGGCGGGCCGCGAGCTGGACGTCGCCGATGTGGATGCGGGCGCCGGCGCGGGTGCTCACGACGTCGGCGCCGGCCAGGAGGATGGTGCCCACCGGGTCGTTGGTGCGGCACGAGAAGCCGCCCGCCCAGTCGGAGCCGGCCGTGCAGCCCGCGACGCCCAGGAGGGAGTCGTCGAGCGTGAGGAGGACCTCGAAGGACTTGAGCGCGGCGTCGGACCGGAGGTAGACCGGCAGGGAGAGGATGGCTGGCGGCGCTATGGGTTGTACAGGCAGGCCGCCTGTGTCACCTATGTCGACGTCACCGTCGTGGCTGGGCATCAGGTTGGGGATCGTGAGGAGCTCGTAGCCTCGAGGCGGGCCGGAGTCGCAGGCCGTGAGGGAGACGGACAGGTTGACGAACTGGTAGTGGTTCCCGTCGAGCTGGGCGACGCCGGTGGAGGCTCCGACGGACACGGCGGGCGGGTACCCGCTGGCGAACGCGGCCAGGTCGGCGAGCAGGTCCGGCGCGCGCACCCACGCCCAGCTGGTGTAGGATTGGCTCAGGCCCAGCACGCTGTTGTCGTCGAAGGCGATGGCGAGAGAGAGGGTGCGGGTGGCCCCCTGGATGTCCTCGAACACCGACGGGACGCCCTGCATGGCGACGGACACCGCGTGGATGCTGGCGTCGGAGACGGTGACGGGGAGGCTCTGGCTCGAGCCGTGGAAGGCCACGGAGACGCTAGTGGTGCCGGGGGCGATCGCGAGCACGCGGGGACCGGCGGATATCGTGGCGATCGCGGTGTTGGCGCTGGCGGTGGTCGAGTACGGGACGACGTCGAGGGTCGTTCCGTCGGTCAGTGTGCCGGTCGCGGACAGGTCTGACGCCTGGAACTGGCCCGAGCAGTGGATCCTGCGCAGGACGGCGGGGTCGCCCGTGCCGCCCGAGGACTGGGCCAGCGCGAGGGTGAGGGACTGGAAGGCCACGATGGGCAGGGTGACGAGCTGGGTCGTGAACTTGAAGAAGAGATTGGGGAACGTGGCGTAGACGATGACGGACGGGGGCGGGCTGCCGCTCACGTACAGCGTGTCCTGTACGATCGCGAGGCCTGACGAGTTGGACAGGCGGTACCTGGCGCCTTGGGCGGAGGTAATTACGACCGTCGAACCATCGAGGAGTGAGACGGTCGTCGTCAGCTGCGCGCTAGACGGCACGTTGAAGGGTGGGTACGCAGCAGGGTCTGTGGCACCCGCGAGCCTTGTAGTGGAGACAGACAGGACCGCCCCCGTGGCAGCAGATGTGGCCACCTGCAGCTGGTAGGTCGCGAGCACTCCGCCCAGGCCGGAGAGCCCGACGCCGACGGTGACGATGCCAGCTCCCGCGCCGGTGGACGTGAGGGTTAGGCCGTAGGCGGTGGCGAGGCTCTGCCCCTGCGCGATGAAGAGGTACAGGCCCGCCGTGCTGGCCAGGTACGTCACCGAGGAGCCGTCGGCAAACTGGACGGTGAAGGAGACGAGCGCGGTGCTGGTCGGGAAGCCCTGGCTCTGCACGCCCCACACGTCCGACGGCGAGGTCAGGTACGCGTGCGTGAAGACGGCTGTGGCCGAGACGGGCCGGGAGAACTGGAGCGACACCGTGCCGAGGCCCGAGGCGAGCCGGGAGCCGCATGCGGTCCAGGCCGCGACCGCGAAGGGCCCGCAGACGGAGAGGTTCCCGCTGACGACCCTGCTGGCGAGCCACGCGCCGGCGATCGGGGCCGGGGTGATGGACAGGACGGTCGGGTCGGCCGTGGTGACGCTGGCGCCGTCCTGCGCGGTGACGAGGGTGCGCGAGCCGTCGCTGAAGCGGGCCGTGACGAGGATCAGGGCGGTCTGGATTGCGCTGGACAGGGGCTGGCTCTGGAGCGTGACGCCGTACGGGGCCTGGCCCCACACGACGCCAGTGAGGACCGTGACGCCCAGGCCTGTGGCATTGACGCTGGCGTTGCTCACGGTGACGATGGCTGGCGTGACCGGGATGGTCGCGCCGAGGATCGAGATCGACGCGGCGCCCGGGCTCAGGCCGTTGACGTAAGGCCCGGCGGGGCGGGCGACCCCCGTGGCGTTGCTGGCGAGGGCGACGCGCGAGGCCACGTCGACGAGGCCGGAGTAGAGCCAGGCGGTCACGGAGACGAGGGTGCGCTGGTAGGTCGGGAGCGCGCAGGCCGGCGCGGCGATGCGCTCGAGGATCGGGTCGAGCACTTGCACGGTGGCGTTGACCGGCGTCCACACGCGGAGGGCGAGCGTGGCGGAGAGGTTGGAGCCGGTCGATGTGACCAGGACGGTGCCGAGCCCCGAGCCGAGGGTTGTGTTGCTGGGCCCGATGGTCGAGCAGTTAGGGACCGAGAGCAAGGCGAGGCCCTGATTGAGGGCGCAGGCGATCGGGGCTGGCGTGTCTGGCGCGCCGAAGCGGTTGTACACGAAGGAGGCGCGGATGCTCGCGGCGTCGGACGCCCCGCCCAGCGCCGCCCAGTTCACCAGCTCCGAGGCCGTCGGGTAGGCGTACAGGGCGAGGGGCGTGGCCAGAGAGACTGGCAACGAGCCCGTGTAGCGGGCGCCCCCGTAGAGGTCCAGGATCTGGGCGGGCTGGTCCGTGAGGAACTGGTTGCCGCCTGTGTTGAGCATGCCAATAATCTGACAAGTAAATGCGTTGGGTATGATGGCGTCAGGATAATCCCATGTAACTTGGAAGGAGACGTTGGCGAGCGGGAGCCGGCTGGACGTGACGGCGTACTCCGGGGCCTGCGCGGTCTTGGTCACGGACGCGACCAGGACGCCAGGCACGTCCGTGACGAGCACGGGCGGCCCGAAGATGTCCGACGACACCAGGAACGAGCCCGGCGTCCACGCGAGGGCGGACGTGTTGAACTGGAGCTGCACGCCCCACATCTTGAGCGGGTAGCCGCCCGTGTTCGCGTAGAGGGCCAGCTGCACCGTGTCGCCACTGTAGCGCGGCGTGCTGGGCGCGGCGATCTCGACGGCGATGCCTGCCGAGAGGAGCGGGGCGTACTGCGGGAGGCGCCGCAGGATGATCGCGCTGTCCGAGGCCGGGAACGAGTTGTCCTGCGCGGAGACGGTGGCGACGGCCAGGGTGTCGCCCGCGGAGCTGAACCAGCCCTGGACCGTGGCGTCGCACGCGGCGAGGGCGCAGGTGCCCGCGCCTGAGACAGGGGAGGCGGGCGAGCACGGGGAAGGCCCTGAGAGGCTGGAGCCGAGGTGGAGGGACAGGAAGAGGGCCAGCCCATCTGTGGCGACGGGAAGGCGTCCGTCTGCGTCGGAGACCTGATAGGCCAGCTCGAGCTGGCACGTGGCCAGGTAGAGCACGGGGGTCTTGAGGTAGACGGCGAGGCGCGCTGGTGGCGGGGAAGGGGAGGCGAGCGTGGGCCCGAGGTAGGTCACGTCGGAGCCCGGGACGGCGAGCACCAGCGCCTCTTGCGAGGACGGCCGGGGCGGCAGGATGGCGCGGGATACAGATCCGGATGTCTCGTTGAGCGTGGTCCACGGGCCTGTCGCGCCAGGCTGGCCTGCAGTGAATAAGGATGTTTGGAGGCCGAAGTCGGGCTGGCAGGGCGCGACGGCCGGTGTGGTGGTGATGGGCTGTGGGGTGCTGGTGGTGGCCCGAGCTGTGCTGGTTGTGACCGGTGCTGTGCTGGTTGTGACCGGTGCTGTGCTGGTTGTGACCAGTGCGGTGCTGGTCGTGGGCTGGGCTGTGCTGGTAGTAGCCAGTGTTGTACTCTTTGTGGGCTTGGCAGTGCTAGTGGTGACAAGCGTAGTACTGGTTGTAGGCTGGGCAGTGCTGGTTGTCACTAGTGCTGTACTGGTTGTGGGCTGTACCGTACTTGTCGTGGGCCTGGCAGTACTTGTTGTGGCTTGAGCAGTACTCGTTGTGGCTTGAGCAGTACTCGCTGTGGCTTGAGCGGTACTAGTTGTGGGCCTGACAGTACTAGTAGTGGCTTGAGCCGTGCTCGTAGTGGGCCTGGCAGAGCTCGTAGTGGCTCGAGCCGTGCTGGTCGTGACAGGAGCCCCGCTCGTCGTGGGGCGCGGGGTCGTCGTGGGCGGGATGGGGAAGCAGCTGCCCGGATCAGACACCGCCACGAAGTAAGGCGCGTCGATGACGTATGACTTGTCGAAAAAGTAATCGCCAGCGTCGAAGGGCTCATACACGTACACCATGTCGTGGCAGGTCCCCGCCAGGTATTGGCCCGCCGAGCAGGACGTGCACTGTGCGCACTCGGTGTCGTACACGAAGTAGCACGAGTAATGCATGTACTGCCCCGCCCCGCACGTGGAGCAGTTGGCGCAGGTGATGTCGCTGGTGCCGTACTGGTCGATGCAGAAGGACGAGATGTACTGGTACGGGCTCGGGCACAGCACGGTGCACTCGGCCAGCACGGCGTCGTGGGTGGCGTTGCAGGGCGAGATTTGGTACTGGTAGCGGTCCATGACGGAGCAGGCCACGCACGGGGAGGTCTGGGTCCCCGCGCAGTCGATGGTGGCGTCAAGGTAGTAGCCAGAAGGACAGGCGGTTGGACATGGGTTACACACGGTGGGCGTATTGTAGGTACATGCGGATACCAGATAAGATCCATAACCACAAGAGCCACATGGGAGGCACACTGTGTCGCTGGATGGCCCGCACTCGGCCGCGGTGTACTGGCCCACCCCGCAGGTCGTGCACGCCGTGCAGACCGCGTCCGTCACCCCGCCGCACGCCTGGCTCACGTACTGGCCCGACTGGCACTGGGTGCACGCCTGGCACGCCGTATTGCCGAGACCTGAGCACGGGAGGGTCTGGTAGCTGCCGGACGGGCAGGCGGTGCAGGCCGAGCACGTGGCGTTGGAGCCGATGTTGCACGGGGCGACGAGGAAGGCCCCGAGCGGGCAGTCGCACCTGCGACACACGGCGTCCGATGTCGCGTTGCAGGCCCGCAGCAGCGTGAGCCCCGACGAGCAGTTGCACGCGCGGCAGACCCGGTTCTGCGTGCCGTTGCAGGCGACGACCTGGGTGAGCCCAGCGGCGCACACGGTGCAAGGGAGACACTGGGCGTCGGCCGTAGCGTTGCAAGGGGTGAGCTGGTACTGTCCAGTCACACAGAGGGTGCAGGGCACACAGAACTGGTCGAGCGTGGCCTGGCAGCCGGCATACTTGTAGAATCCAGCGGCACACGAGCGGCTGCAGTTGAGGCAGACCCTGTCATGGGCCAGCGCACACGCAGTGGATTGGTATTGGTATGCGGCAGGACATGTGCCGTTGGAGCAGGAGACACACACTGCGTCACTGGTAGCGTTGCAGGGAGAGGCCATGTACTTTCCCGTGGCACAGAGGGTGGTGCACAAGGAACAGACCGCGTTGGCATAAGCAGTGCAAGGTTTTGGCGTGTAGAACCCGGCAGCACAGGCGGTGCAGTTGGCGCACACCAGATCGGAAGTGCCCGAACAATTGGCAGCGACGTACTGCTTGAGACTGCAAGACCGGGTGCAATTCGAGCACCGGGTGTTGTTCAAGTTATTACACGCGGAGGTCTGGTACTGCCAGGCTGCACACGCGCCGCAGGGGGTACAGGCCGTGTCGATGAAGTCGGCGCAGGCGGCGGACGCGTACTTCCCGTTGGGGCAGATGGTGCACGGCGCGCAGATTATGTCGTAAAAGGTGGAGCACTCGTACGTCTTGTAGTAGCCCGCGGCACACGACCTCGAGCAATTGGTGCAGTTGGGGTTGTTGTACTGGTAGCACGGGTCCGGGACGGTGAAGTACTGCCAGGACTTGCACTGGTAGTTCCAGCTGCATGCGGCGCAGGCCAGGTCCGACGCAGTGCTGCAGTTCTTGATCGGGTACTGGCCTGTAGGGCACTTGGTGGCGCACGGGGAGCAGAAGTTGTCTTGAAAGAGGTAACACGCAGGGGCCAGGTATTGCCCAGATGGACACGGCCCTGTTGAGCAGTTCTGGACCTGCATGTCGGCGCTGGTAGTACATGTCGACGTGTAGTACTTGCCCGCCGGCGGGGTGATGGTGCACGGGCTGCACACTGTGTCCTGCGTGCCCCCGCACTGGACGGACGCGTAGGTCTGAGGGAACGTGCCCGTGATCTGACCCTTGGCGTTGTACGTGTAATACACGGTGGGATTACAGGTGGAGCAATTGGCGCAGACAGCGTCGGCCGTGGCGTTGCAGGCACGCGAGGCGTACTGGCCCGGGCACGGATTGCACATCTGGAAGCGCGCGTCCGCCGTCGCTGTGCAGTTGGAAAGCATGAAGAAGCCTGGCAGGCTGTAGGTGCACGGGAGGCAGACGGTGTCGTTCAGGCTGGTGCAGGCGGCGGCGCGGTAGTAACCTGCGCTGCAGTTTTTACATGCAGTACATACTGTGTTGGCATATTGAGTGCATGTGCTAGTCTGGTAGCTTGAGTAGGTTCCCGATCCGCACTGGGAGCAGTTCCCGCAGACCGCGTTGCCGAGCCCCGAGTTCCAGCCGCAGGTTTGGATGTAGTACAGACCCTGCGCAGTGCAGTTCTGGCAAGGCGCACATACGCTGTTGTATGCAACCTCGCCCTTGAACAGGTAATAGGAGACCCCGTGAGTATAGTCACAGACCGTTTTGTTGCTACACACAGTGTCTTGCGCCCCCACACACCCCCCTGACTGATACTGGACAGTGTAGTCGTTACACGAAGAGCAGGCGTAACACGAGCAGCCGACGACGAAATAGTACCCGTGTCCGCAAGGGGAGCACGGGGCGCACACTGTGTCGTTGGCGTACACACTGCAGTCAGCCGCTTTGTAGTACCCGGCGTACGGACACGTCTTGCACGCGGAGCACTTGGTGTTGGTCGTGTTGGTGCACGGGGTGACGATCCCCGTCCCCGGGAAGCAGCTGGAGCAGTTGAGGCAAACGGTGTCGGAGCTGGCGGTGCACGCCTGGCCCTGGTACTTTCCGGAAGGGCAGGAGGAGCAGGCGCGACACACTGCGTCGGCGAAATAGGGACAGGAATCCGTGGTGTAGGTTCCCGCGGGACACGCAGTGCGGGCCTTGCACACGGTCTTGGCCGTCGTATTACACGCCTGCGCCTGGTACTGCGAGCACGTACAGGCCGTGCAATTCCCGCAAGGCGTGTAGCCCGTAGAGTTGCAGGCGCCCACCTGTACCAGCCCAGCCGCGCACGAGGAGCAGTTGCGGCACACGGCGTTGCTGGTGGCGTTGCACGCGGTGGCCTGATACTGGTTGGCCAGGCAGAGCGAGCAGGGCTGGCACTGCGTGTCGGCCAGGCCGGTGCAGCCCCCACTCGCGTACTGCCCTGCGCCGCACGCGGAGCACGGCGTGCACTGGAGGTTGCTGGTCGAGGTACAGGCGGCGACCTGGTAGGAACCTGAAGCGCACGCGGCGGCGCACGCCGTGCAGACGCGGTCGGCGCTGGCGGAGCAGGCGGCGGACTGGTAGTAGCCGGCGGGGCAAGAGCCGGTGCTGCAAGGGGCGCAGTAGCTGTCCTGAGCGCCCGAGCACACGGTGGTCAGGTACTGATTCGCAGGGCAAGAGGTCTTGCACGCGGAACAGAGCACATCCGTGTAGGGCCCGCAAGGGGTAGAGGCATACTGCCCCGCCGGACATGTCGAACAGGCCACGCAGAACTGATCGAAGTAGCCATCGCACCCGCCCAGGCTGTACTGGAGCCCCTGCACGCAGCGGGTGCAGGGCGCGCACACCGTGTCCTGCGCACCATTGCAGGTAGCCCACTGGTAGTAGCCCGCCTGACAGGTGGAGCACGCCACACACACGGCGTCCTGCGACGGCGTGCACGCGGAGACCTGCCGCGTGTTGAACGTGCCGTACTGGATGGAGCAGACGGTGCACGGGCTGCACACCGTGTCACGCACTGGGGAACAGGCGGTGTACGCGTAGTAGCCGGCGCTGCAGGTGGTGCAGGTGGCGCACACGCTGTTCTGGAACCCAGAGCAGCCCCCGACGGCGTACTGGTTGGACAAAAGGCACGAGCATTTGACGCACACCGCGTTAGCAGTAATTGTGCATGCAGATATCATGTAGTAGCCATAAGGACAGGAACAGTTTCTACAAACGATGTCGGCGGAGGCAGAACAAGAAGCCATGAGGGTTTGACCCGAAGGACATGATTGACTGCATGCCAAACACACGGTGTTGGCTTGCGTGGTGCACGCAGAAGCCTGGTAATATCCAGAGTTGCACGACGAGCAGCCGGCGCACTGGAGGTTCTGGCTGGTGGTGCAGGCCGAGGCCTGGTAGGTGCCGGCGGAGCACGCGGTGCTGCAGCTGGTGCAGGCCAGGGCCTGTCCTTGGGTGCAAGGCGCTGTCACGTACTGTCCCGCAGGACAGGCGGTGCCGCACGCAGAGCAGGCGCTGCTGCCTGCGAGCGAGTACTTGCCATACGGACAGGACGGGCAAGTGACATCCCGCGACACCAGGGCGTCCCACCGGAAGCCTACGAACGGCCCCGTGTAGCCAGCCCAATAGGCCGAGCTGTAGTCAACTGACGGGCCCACCTGCAGGAATTTGGTCAGGGGCCAGCTTCCGAAGCTCGTGAGCACCTTGCTGTCTGTGTCGGTGTTGCCCGCCACTGTCCGACTCAGGCCATTCGCGTTGGTCACGTAGAAGCGAGTCACCCACGCGCTCACAGCTGGGTCGCCAGTGTATCCCTGGGTGACCATGCCGCGCAGCGTGACTCCTGCGCCGGGGAAAAACATGTACGACGAGCACATGTACCCTGAGTTGCAGCAGTAACCCCCCGCTGAGTCTATCTGCGGCTGGTTGCAATTGGGCGACTGAGTGTAACTCTGGCTGACTGCCGGGGACTGGTACACAGGGTTGGAGTACAGGACAGTGTCGACCAACCCGACCTGGGTCGAGTAGGTTCCTGCTGGACAAGACACACAGGTAGTGACGTCGGGGAAGCTCAGGTATTGCCCAGCCCCGCATGCAACAGCTGTGGGCGGCAGGTAGTACTGCAGGTCGTTCACATCATGGCATGAGGCAGCTCCTTCCCCACTGATGAGTCCCTGAGGACAAGTAGAGCATATGGTCGCGCCTGACAGGCTGTAGGTTCCAGACGGGCAAAACATGCACGGGTCTGAGGCTCCTATCACGATTGATTGGCTGAACTTTCCAGACGGACACGCCAAGCAGTACCCAGAGGCGTTCATGCTGTAACCAGCCTGACAGTGGTGGTAACAGCTGTTGTCAGAGGAGTCTACTGGTATGGCTCCAGGAGGGTACTGACATGCTGAACATATGGTATCCCCATCCATAAAGCAAGGTTTTACGACATACTGAGTTCCCAGACATTTTGTGCAGGGGGAACAAGTGCCTTCATTATGATCTCCATACAACAGCAATGTCTGATTAACATCTGGAGTCCAAATAGATATCCCCACACATCCTGTATTGAAATTACCAGGCGGGCATTTGAGGCAGCATTTTCCAGTGTCCACTCTAAAATGATTGTCGTCACAAAGAGTTGGACAGAATGGAATGCACATGTACCTGTCATATTCGTTAAAAAAAATCTTTGTACATCCAGTGCCCACGAATTTGGTATAAGGCAGTTTATTCATGCAGTCTCCAGTGTACGTAAAGCATTCCTTGCATAGCCCAGCAGGAAACTGAGAAGTTCCAAAAGGAGTGTCAAAGTACGACACAATGGAAAGCCGTTCGTTACAACCAGGGGAAGACCCATAATCAGTCTGTACATCAAAGGGTAGTGTGCGGGCAATGTAGTCATAACAAAACTTGCCGTTGCTTAATGTTGATGGGTCACAACAAGGCAGTGCAAGATGGGTCAGAACTTCAAATACCAGGTAAATTGAGACAAAAAAATTGAACACTTGTTCTGAGATACTTGCAGTTTGAAGACCAGTAACCAGACCGTCTGCATACTGTTGGGGACTGGGTTGTGGCAACTGGTCAGGAGTTCTAGGCAAGCGTTTCCCACCAAACGGGCCTTGTTTGGGAATAGCCTTTTGTGAATTCAAAAACTTAAAATTTCCTCCTGCTATGTCCTGATACACAACACCGCTAGGGTTAGTATTGGCTGGCTGTCCAGGGAAATTAAACTCATCATTGGCGTCTGGAACAGTATTGATTTTGGTCTCAATTTGCATTTCTGTTGGAGCTGGCCAGTCACTGACTTCTGGAAATTCCGAAAACAAATAATCTGATGACATATATGTTGTGCTGGTTGCTTCTGTAGGTGGCGGTCTCGGGGCTACATTTCTCCATGGTATTCCGCCAGCAATATCATATTGCCTGCCACCACCAGTCCCTACGTAATCAATAATGCCTTCATGAGTAGTTTGTAAAACACCAGGGCCTGGCTTCCCGTCCTTTAGCAGGACTATTACCTTGTTTAATGTCTTTCCTAGATTTGCTACTGTACTGCTAGTATCAACTCCCACAGTGCTTATTCCAGATTCAGGTATAGCAGCAGAAGCAGCTGCTGCATCCTGTGGTACACTGTCCATAGCCACAGAAACCGCTGATTGGGCTGATCTTGATTCAAAAAAGGCCAAACTTGCAGCATAGTCTATACTTTCAGTTACTACCAATTCTTCAACCACTATTCCGGCTCTCACGGCTCCTTGTTGCAATGTGAGTCTGAAAGTTGACAGTAATACAACCAAGACAAATAAATGATAGGTAGTCATGACAACAACAGAACATACATCAGACATATAATATATCTCTGTTCCAATCACACAGGACATCACACCAGGTATTTAATCCGACCATTAAGGGCCTCGGGCACAGGGATGGACGAGCAAGGGCTGCTCCTGCTCTTCTCGAGCTTCCCGTTCGCCCTGCTGCTGATCATGCTCACCGAGGTGGCCGAGCAGCAGACGCAGGCCGCGGCGGAGCGGGCGCCGGCGCAAGAGAGGCCGGCGCCAAAGATCCGCGCGGTGCCCGACCCGCGGGCGTGGGACGTGCGGCGCTTCTTCTACGCCTGAGCCCGGCCGCGCTTCTTGGGGCGGGCCGGGGCCGCGCGCTTGGACGGGCTGACGTGCATGACCCACGCCTCGTGGTCCGTGGGCGGGGCCTCGAAGTTGGCGAAGGCGTCGGGCTCCTGCGGCGCCGGCTCCTCGAAGCCCGGAAACAGGGCGCCCAGCTTCTCCGCGTAGGTCGGCACGTGCATCGCCGGCGCAAACACGGCGGCGGGCAGCCCCGGGGAGGGCGCCCGGGCGCAGGACGCGCTCGCGACGGCCTCGCACGACGGGAGCGGCCGGTCGTCCGCCGGGTCCGGGGCGCCGAGCACGCCGAGCTGGAGCGCCGGCAGGTCGGTGAGGCTCCGGAACACCCGGTGGAACAGGGCGTCGTCCTGCGTGTCGAAGGCGCCGCCCAGCAGGCCGTTGAGGTCGACGTCGTCCTCGGAGGCCCCGTTGAGGAGGTGGCAGACCGGTAGGGCGCCCGGCAGGGGCGGGGGCGGGGCGGCGGTGTGCGCGATCTGGTCCAGCTTCCGGATGACGCTGCGCTCGCTCGTGGAGACCCCGTCCGTCTCGGCGGAGCCCGCGGCCTGCCAGTCCGACGGGTAGTTGAAGATGTTGAGCAGGTCGAGGGGCGGGGGCGGCGCGGCCTCGAAGGCGAAGGTCTGGAGCTTGCGGATGATGTCGGGCTGGCTCGCGTCGCCGATGGAGAGCTCGTACTTGAACGCGTCGGGGTAATTCGCCGGAAGGAGCTGTTGCTCAACGATCAGCGCAAATAAAGAATTTCGGACAGAATGTTTTTACCTTTGAGTCCGCGATCGCGCAGAGGATCTCGAGCCAGTTCTTATGCCCGACCTTTGTAACATAGGAGCTGGGCATGAGAGAGAGCAGGAACGCGAGCCTCTTGCGGTCGGTGATCTCATACAGCAGATCCTTGAAGTCGTAATTGGAGTCGGAGACGGTGTTGTAAGTGTACCTGTTCTGCACAATCACGGACAGGCGACTCATTATGAACGCGGTTTCCATCGGAGAGAACGACTCGTTTTCTGGCAATTTAATCTCCTCAAATTTTCGCTGGGTCATGTTGGATGCAAGCTCATGTTTATGGGTGACGTTCTTGAAAACGCACAGCGAAACTTTCCTGACATCAAACACAAACAAATAGCCTATTGCGGTGCGAATGAAGCGCCGTGCCATTTCTGGATGATCCTTCAACGCCTGCTGGTTCTGCAGCTGATAGAACATGTTGGTCCAATTGTAACTTGGAGTCGGAAGGGGCAAAGGCAGGATCTGCCCGTCGGGATACTCCATGTAGGTGCGATATTTGTCTGGCTTTCCACAGCTCATTTTGGTTGTCCGTGGCTTTTGAAAATCCTCGGCGACTGCTTGCGCGATTATAGCAGATTTCTTTTTTTCGCGACCGGCCGCCGATTTCAAGAGTCGCCAACACAGATTTTTCAGACAGCCCAAGAAAGTTCCGGGACCGAAAATTTTTGGGGACTGATCACGACGACAAAAAAATATAAACGACACTTCAGGAAAAACAATTTTTAAAATCGAAAGTCACGGGCGGGTCAGAAACCGCGGGCTGGTTTCAGCTTTTGCCCGTCAAAGCGCGACATTGCGTTTTTTCATTCGGAAGCGGAAAAATGAGCGATTGCGCGTCGGAAGATCAGGATTCGACCTCGGAGTCACATGATCCTCAGGACGAAAGGAGTCTGGAAGAGGAGGATGCGGCTGCAAACAATGGAAATCCTCCAGGAGAAGCGCGACGCGGCGCTCGCGAGGAAAATGACGACGACGACGATCTCATGTGCGATACGACAGAGCCGTCCAACGAGTCGCCGCAGGAGAAGGACTGGGGCACGATCAATTACGCGCTGCGGCGCCCGCGCGGCGTGATTTCGACTGAGATTTTCGGAGGCCAATTCATGGAGGTGCCGCCCGACCGAATCCTTACGATGGACGCGGTCTCCAAGTGCTGGGCTATGGTGGCGCGCGATTCGCCCACGCTGCTGGTGGACGAGACCGAGGGCGGGAGCTGGGCGTTCTGCGAGCCGTGCGTGGCGCAGATCCCGAAGAACCTGCAGTCGTTCCTCTACTTCTTCCACAAGCTGGCGGCGGACGTGGAGGACCTCAAGTACTTTGCGGTGCCGTCGCAGAACGTGTCGCTGCGCAAGAAGCGCGGCGAGAAGAGCAAGATCGCGGACCTGATCTGGCACAAGCCGTACGAGCCAGGGGCGTCGGGCGTGGACCTCGGCACCTCAAGCGACGAGATCGACATGAACGAGATCATGTGCGAGCGCGGCCGCAACAACGCCCGGTCGCAGAACGCGATGATGAAGATCGCGCCGTTCAAGGTGCGGCTCGGCTTCACGGGCACCATCTACCGGCACGACAAGGAGGACCACCGCAAGCTGATCGCGGTGCTCGTGGTGACGTGGGCGCGCAACTGGGACATGCTGGGGTACATCCAGGACCATTTCCTGCGCGACCCGCCCAAGACCATCAACTACAAGGCGCGGCTGGCCGAGTGCAAGCAGATGAACCTGATCTGGAAGACGATGGCGCGGTTCGTGGCGTTCAAGAACCTCGGGCTGGACAAGACCAAGGTGGGCCGGCCGGACGACTTCGCGGACCAGCCCGGCGGGAAGCTCGGGCGCGACTCGCTGTTCAACCTGTTCCAGATCCCGTTCCAGATCTACGGGATCGTGAAGCAGGAGATCCTCGAGCGGCTGCGGCGGTCGGACCCGAAGCTCACGCTGAAGGCAAGCCCCGTTGGTTTGCCCCCGCGCGCGCACGGCGCGTCTCTGACCCGCGTGTGCGCAGGACGTGCGTCTGGAGCGCCTGGACATCATCGGCCTGCCGCGGCTCTCGTTCAAGCAGGACGAGGCCACGCAGGACTACGTGGCGTACATGCACGCGTACGTGACGAACATGAGCAACCTGCGGGCCGAGTTCGCGCGGGCGCTCAGGGACTTCAACAAGCCGAAGGAGAAGGAGAAGAAGGACGGCAAGGCCAAGGACAAGCCGAGCGAGCCCGCGGACGCCGGCGCAGACGAGGCGGAGGAGGAGTCCATGTTCACCGTATACAAGCTGGACTGCGCGGGCGGCTGGCCCCTGGAGCGGAGCGCGAGCGGCGGGGAGTACACGAGCTTCGGCCTGCCGCGCCTGCCACTGTGGCTGGACTTCGAGCCCGAGTTCAAGCCCGACTACACAACGACGATGGACAACTGGCTGGCGGACGTGGGCGGGGCCAACGGGATCCCCGAGCTGGTCAAGACGTGCCTGCGGTCGTTCCTGGTGCAGGACCTCACGGCGAAGCAGGACACGATCTGGCAGACGTGGGACCACTTCCTTCGGGACCAGCGCCCCGCGGACCCGTCGCTGGTGCTGAGCGAGTACTACGGCGACAAGGCGGACCCCCTGAGCTCGCTGGTGACGGCGGGGTACCTGCGGGCGTGGTGGCTGGGCGTGAAGAAGGACATCCAGGCGCAGCGGGCGCGCGAGCTGACTGTGCAGGACGCGGCGCAGAGCCTGAAGCGGTACCTGCTGAGCTCGAGCTACTACCACAGGAGCTCGATCCACGCGGGCGCGTTCCGGAGCCAGCGCATCGTCCAGGCGCTGTCGATCGTGGAGAAGGCCAACTACAAGAAGGTGTGCCTGGAGCTGCCGGCGGAGGGCCAGCCGGCGCAGGACGGCACGTCGATCCGCGCGATGATGCGGCAGCTCAACGCGACGGTGTCGAACGACCGGCGCTTCGACCCGTACCTGCGCTGCAACGAGGCGTTCTACCGGTGCTTCGAGCTGCTGAACCGGGGGTTCATGATGAACTCGAGCAACCTGGAGTTCATGATCGAGGTGATGGTCTCGCAGCTGCTCTGGATGTTCGGGCCGAACAACGAGACCGTCGTGGCGTATTTTCAGGTGGGGACACGAGTCTTCCCCATACCCCTGTGAGGCCATTGGCATGGGGCTGACACCGGCTTGATATGCGCAGGGGGTCCAGCAGATGGCTGGCAACGGGCACTTCCTGCTGACCACGAAGGACGGGACGTACCCCGACATCCGCAAGCCGAACAGCACCGGGCTGGACTGGACGCACGGGCGCCTCACGGAGCTGTACCAGATGCTGCTGGACATGTACGGGATCATGGACCCGAAGCAGAACCTGCAGACGCCGCTCAACTGCATGGGCTGGACCCCCGCGTCGATCCCGCTGCTCACGACGGCCACGATCACGGACGGGCAGATCGAGAGCCTGCCCGACCAGACGCTGGGGCTCCGGAGCATCATCGCGACCGAGATCCGCGGGGACAGCGTGAGCATGCTGATCCGCGGGGTGTTCCCGCGCAACTCGGACGGCCAGGAGCAGTTCATGATCAACACGTGCGACCCGGACAACACGAACAAGCGCAAGACGCAGATCAAGCGCAAGTTCACGGACCTGCAGTTCTGCGCGCTGGGGACCAACGTGCCCGACTCGCGCTCGGAGGACGCCGAGATGACCAAGACGCTCTCGACGGTGCTGCAGGTGATGCCGCCGGGGTCGGGCCCCTCCATGCGCAAGCAGAAGACGGGCGCGCTCAACAACGTCACGTGCAGCGTGTTCGGGTTCCGCCAGGGGCGCCAGGCGCAGAAGGAGGGGATCGCGAACTTCCTGCCCTTCACGCACGTCTGGGCGACCGCGATCCCGTCGCTGATGAACAAGACCAACGTGGTGCCCGCCGAGATCAGCCCCACGACGATCGCGCTGCTCGACTGGATCTTCTTCTACACGAAGGAGGTCACGGAGGGCATGCTGCAGAAGAGCGTCGCGGAGAGCTTCAAGCGCATGAAGGCGAGTGCGCGCGCGCGGAGCGAAAACGCGGGGTGGGGCGGGGGGTATTAGAGGGCGCGCGCGAGAGTCACGGCGAGCATGATCCTGCCGGTGCTGGGCGCGATCTTCATAGCCGTGGGCCTGTACATGGCCTCGAGCGTCGGAGACCAGGGGGACTGGGATTCGGATTCGGACTGATCCGGCGCCGGCCCACCGCAGGACGGGTACGAGGCGCGGCAGGTGGCCAAGGCGCTGTGGGTCAAGACCATCATGTTCCTGAGCGAGTCGGACTCCAACGACCAGGCGACGGAGCGGATCCTGCAGTCGATGTTCAGCAACGCGCTGCCCGCGCACGAGGCGGTGGCGTGCGTGCACAGCTTCCTGACGCGCGGGCTGCACATGGGCGCGCTGCTGATGGTCTCGTGCATCGCCAAGCACCTCGAGGTGCCGATCGTGAGCCTCGAGTCGCTGGTGCGCTTCTTCAACTCGGACGAGCCGGCGGTGGCGCCCGAGGACGTCCAGACGCACGAGCTCATCCGGCGCTGGCTGGTCAAGTGCATCCAGCGCAACCGCGTGTGCCCCGAGAACGTGGGCCCGATGAACCCGGCGACCAACGTGTCGATCTACGTCACGAGCGACGGCGACGCGGAGGGCCTGCCCACCTCCGACAAGGACACGATGCTCCGGGTGAAGAAGGCGAAGCTGCAGGTACGCCGCGCGCCGCGGGCGCCGGGCCGTCGCGCTCTGACCCCCTTGGCCACAGTCGCAGGACGAGGTGCATCAGCTGGTCGGGAAGCGGATCAAGGACGTGTGGGGGCGCGCCCTCTTCGAGACGTGCCACATGGGGCCCGAGCAGTGCGTCTACTCCAACGCCATCATGGACCTGATGGTCCAGTGGCTGCCCGACTGCCGGCAGCTCCTGAGCGAGCGCATCTTCGACTCGAGGCGCCACCTGCGCAAGCTCGGGCTGGAGATGCAGCTGCCCGGCGTGACGGACTGGCCCGCCGAGTGCGAGCGCCCGCCGCCCTTCGCGCGCAGCTTCCAGATCTTCCCCCCCGGGGGCCAGGTGCGCTTGCGGGTTGGGGTCGCGGTTCTCGTCGTGCTGACCCGGGGGCGGCAGGAGGCGGGCGCGATGTGCGTCGGGGTCCATGCGTTCAGCCTGCTGCTCTGCGTGGCGCTGGCGGGGGCGCCCACGCTGCACCCCAAGATTTCGAGCAACGTGGCGCGCACCCTGCTGCGGGAGATCCTCAAGCACGCCCCGCCGTGCGCGACGCCCGGGAACAGCGCGCTCGTGCGGAGCTTCAACCTGCACACCACGATGGCCGAGCGCGTGGTCGTGCCCAAGCAGGGGCGCCCGAACCACTTCCCGCGCCCGGTGGACGACTGGAACTTCGCGAACTCGGGGCAGTTCACGTTCACCCGGACGCTCGGGCGGTTCCTGCCGGAGGACGCGATGCACTGCGGCGCCCTGTTCCACTTCGCCGAGCTCTACGGGTGCGACCTCCTCGAGCTGCCGGGGCGCGAGATCCAGGTAGCACCAGTCAGGCATGTGTTTTCTATGCGTACTGCTTACGTCTGGCATGGCAGGTGGAGTACGAGCTGCTGGCGAGCACGTACTACTCGGTGTGGCGCGAGAAGGACTCGGCGTACGGGACGCTGTACGTGAGCGTGAAGAACGCGACGGTCGAGGTGCAAATCATGGTCGAGGGCGGGGACATGACCGGGTTCGCCTTCGACTACGAGGAGTGGCACGAGCAGCTCCGGCGCAACGACCTGATCGTGACGCCGATGATCTGGCGCCACGGGGCGTGCGTCGAGAACCGCCTGTCCAACGGCGGGCGCGAGCTGGCGTGCGTGGTGCCCCCGCCCCAGGAGGAGGCGGCCAACAGCCTGGGCCCCCCGACCAACTTCGTGCCCGGGGACTGCTCGTACTTCATCCTCGCGCGCCAGGGCGTGCCGCCGCGCAAGCTGCACTTCTACAAGGTCCTGCGCCGGCTGATCGAGGTCGGGCGCGAGGTGTTCGTCCGGCTCACCGCGCCCGGCGTGAAGAGGCTCGACCTGCAGCTCGCGCGCACGGACCGCAGCAAGGAGTTCCTGAGCGGCAGGCTCAACGTGCCGACGGTGGAGCACCCCGAGCCCGGCAAGGTGTTTGTGACGTGCCTCCAGAAGCCCGTGTTCGCCCGCACCGACGCGAGCGACATCGCCTGCGTCACGCTGGTCCTCGACCCCTGGGACATCGCCCTGGACCTGCCCGACGGGGCCGCCGCCGCCAAGACCCTCGCCGCCGGGTCGGCGTGAAGCCGCCCGCCACACACACACGTACACATGCATGCACGCGCGCGCACTCTTGCACCCGCCCCCTGCCCCCGCGGAAATTTGAGCGTGACTCGATGTCGCTCGGTTTTATTAAAATGCGGGCCGGGCCACCGGGCAGCGATGCCTGCGGGGCCGGACGAAGAGAAAGAGGCGTGTGTGGTCGAGGTGCCGCTGCTGGGCTCGAGCGAGACGGACCAGAAGGCGGACAGGCTGAAGGAGGCCGAGCTGCTCAAGTGGGCGGCGGCCGAGATCAACAAGAGGCATGAGCGGTCCTTCTGGTCGCGGGTCGTGTTCCCCCTGCTCATGGTCGCGCTGACCCTGGCGGGGCTGGCGGCGTGCGCTGTCCTGTGCGTGCCGTGCCTGTTCGGGATCCTGGCGTTCAGCGCGCTGACGTGCCCGTGTGTGCCCGTGATGAACGTGCCGCTGTGGGGCGCCATCGCGATCCTGATCGTCGAGGGGTGGCACCTGACCAGCGGGCACATGAGCCTGATCTGGAGCTGATCCTGATCTGGAGCTGAGCCCCGTCGCGAAGAAAAAAGCAGGCGAGCCACGCGGGTTACAAAAGCCAAGGCTCCGCGCCCCCTGGCAACGGATGTTCGCGGCGCACGTGCTGCGCGTGATACAGGCGGACCGGATCGTCGTGTCGCTGGACGACAGCCACAGCGTCGTCGAGCTGCAGCTGAGGGAGCCTCTGAGCCCCCGGGTGCTGGCGAGGGCGCGCTCGTTCGTGGACCCGTGCCGCCCGGTGCCGGCGCAGGTGGCCCCGGGCAGCTACCGCGGCGGCGTGTTCTACGACTCGCACGTGGGCCCGCTGGACATCCCCGCGGTCGAGCGGCCGCGGGCGGACTACCGGGCGAGGCGCGGGGCCGCCTGAAAAAAAGGATGGCGCGAAACAGGGCAGTATAAAGAGGCGGGGCCGGAAACGCGCGCAGTTCCGATGCTCCCCGCGGCGAAGCGCGCGTCGAGCGAGCCGCGTGTGACGGGCATGGCATCCATGTTGTTACGATATGCGAAACATGCCATGCATGTGCTGGGGCCAGGCCACAGCGAGCGGGTCTATCACCGCGCGCTCGCGACCAGCCTGGGGCGGACGCCGATCCAGTTCCGCTCGGAGGTGGTGACGCCGATCATGTACATGGGCGAGTGCGTCGGGACCGGGCGGGCGGACCTGGTGCTGCAGGGGCGCCAGAAGGGCCCGCGCGACTCGGCGCAGGACCTGGCGGTGGAGATCAAGGCCAACGCGCGGCCGCCGTCGCAGGCGTCGGGCCAGCTGCGCAAGTACCTCGAGAGCCTGCGCCGGGTCGAGAAGCGCGAGTGCGCCGGCGTGGTGCTCAACTTCAACCAGAGCACGGGCGACGTGGACTGGTACGTCGAGGGGGAGCCGGCGCCGCGCCCGCCCAAGCCGGCGCCCGTGAAGAGGTCGCGCTTCTTCGCCAAGCCCGCGGCGCCGGCGGCCAAGCTGGAGAAGATGCTGGCCACGGCGCGCGCCGCCGTGAGCCGGCTCGAGCGCGAGGTGAAGCGGGCGCGGCGGGCGTGAAAAAATTCAGGAGTACCCGTGGATGTGGCACTTGCTGCGCGCGCCCTTCTTGACGATGCTGATCTCCTTGAGGCGCTTGTTCTGCGTGCGGATCTTGCCGTCCTTGTTCTTGCTGTGCGTCATGTCCACTGTGTAGCCCAGCGAGAGGTCCTTGCAGATGCCGGCGCGCACGAACTCGCCCCCGATCGCGCCCTCGAGCACCGACTCGTCAAGCTCGAGCACGCACTGGAGCGTGTTGTTGTGTTCCCACGCCGACACCACGCGCCCCACCCCGACGCCCTTGTGCTCGATGTGCACCGGGATCTCCGTGCCGGCCCGCCGCGCCTCGCCGATCTGCTCGACCATGTTGCGCACGTCGGTGCTGGTGAGGTACACGCCGTTGTAGTCAGGGCCCAGGCCCTCCGGGTTGGCCGTGCCCCACAGGAGAGACGTTGGCATGCTGGCGGCCCGCCCCGCCCGCCCGCTTAAATAAGGCCCCCGCGCGACGGCCGGCGACGATGGCGATCTGGGAGCGGATCCAGCGCTGGGGCGCGCGCGAGTGGGACGCGTTTTTCAGGCGCGCCGCCCTGGAGCCGCGCACCTTCTGCATGCTGTTCGTGCTGGGCTTCGCGGGCGCGTTCCTGGCGGGCGCGTGCGGCGGGTGGACGGACGACCAGCTGCGGGTCGCGCTCGCGCTGTGCGCGGTGGCAATGATATCCTTGTAATATTGGCATGCCTAACAAATACAAAACAAATGAAGGCCTCAGAGCTGAATGATGGCCTGGATGGACTGGATCCCGCTCGTGAGGTAGGGCTTGGTGCCGCGGCTGCCCGAGTTGCCCCAGAGCAGCAGCCAGAGCAGCACGGCGCGGACGATCAGGTCCCAGGCCCAGATGAATTGGGCGAAGATCAGGATGTACAGGGCGCGGTCCTTGAGGTACTCGGCAGGCAGGACGGAGAGCAGGAAGTGCCCGATGAACCGGATGACCTCCGGGATGATGTAGCACAGGTAGAAGGTGGCGGCCAGGACGGAGTAGTCTGACAGCATGCGCGTGCTGTCGAAGACGATGTAGATGGGCACGATCAGCGCGCACAGGCCCGCGACGTGCATGGCCAGCGCGAGCACCTTGGTGGCCGCGATGGCCTCCTTCTTGGCCTCCTGCTGGGGCTGGCTGTCCCCCAGCTGGAACACCGAGATGTACGCGAAGTAGCCCGCGCGGGACACGCCCAGGTGCGCGATGCGGTAGAAGAGGATGCAGAAGAAGAGGTTGAAGATGTCGGCGGTGAACACCTGCAGCGTGCCGCCCACGACGCCGGCCACGAAGAGCGCGTCCAGCAGGTAGGCGTCGGACCAGGTCTTGAGCAGCACGGGCGAGTAGAAGCGCCCCGCCAGCTCGAGGCTGCTCACCTGGTAGTCTGGCTGAGTGCCAGGCGGGAAGAAGTAGCCAAGCGCGTTGGCTCCGCCCGGCGCGGCGCCCGGGCCCATCGAGAAGGGCACCGGGATCTTGGCCTGCCTGCCGTACGCCCACTCGCTGTCCCCGTTGTCTGTGTTGCGCCAGATCGGCGGCCCGTCTCCCTTCTCGCCCTGCGCGTCCTGGCCCCGCTCGTAGGCCCTGGACGAGCTGCTCGCCTGGAACTCCGAGGCGTCGAAGAGGAAGTAGAAGATGACAGAGAGGGTCGTAACCACCATCACGACGTTGGTCTGCTGGGTGCTGGGGTACAGGTTGACGTTGTTGTTGGGCCAGACGCCGCCGGTGCGGAACGCTATGAGCAGGGCGACGATCAGCCACACGGCCGCCACGAGGATGGCGATGCCCGACCACGCCATGCCGAGGCGGACGAAGCTGGAGGCGGGCTTGCCCTGCTCGACGACGGTCGCGTCCTCCCAGTCGACGGGCCAGATGGTGTAGAGCGCGAACACCGTCAGCAGGAAGAGGCTGGTGACGAGCAGCAGGGGCCAGCTGTACGCGCCGAGGAAGTAGTTGGACGTGACGTCCTGCGGGACCTCGTACAGCGGCCACAGGTCCTCCTTGATGCAGGTGCGGAAGGCGTTGAGGTTCCAGAGCACGTTGCCCCCGAGGCCCGCGTTGATGCACTGGGAGTACTGGTTGCTCGTGGGCCAGAGCGCGGGCTGCCCACTGGGCGCGCAGCTGGCCAGCTGGGACGAGTAGCTGGTAGTGAGGCAGGTGGTGTAGGTCGCGACGCTGGCCGCGGACCCGTTGCACAGGCCCCAGCCCTCCTGCGCGACCCACATGCACTCGTAGAAGTGCTCGAACTGCAGGCCGGCGCCGTAGCTTAGCCCGTTGTTCGGGCGGGGCAGGCCGTTCCAGGAGCTGCTCGTGAGCACGGGCCAGGAGATGTTCTGCTCGTTGTCGTTGCTGGTGTAGAAGGTGTTGGTCACGTACACGGCGCTGTCGCTGTTGTCGCCCGTGATGGTCGTGGTGCCCACCATGATGAGCACGATGAGGAGGAAGATGGTGGCGACGGACGCCAGCACCTTGAGGATGAAGTAGATCCAGTTGGCCACCAGGTCGGGGCCGGGCTTGTACAGGCTGTCCAAGACGCTCATGCCGTGCTTTGGCATGCGCTTGATGCCTTCCTGCGCCCACTTCTTTCCGCGCTCGTGCCAGTCGCTCGGGGCTGCTAGCCTCGGTCCGGGGTTGAACTGGGGTACAGGGCCATACATATCCGCGGGCCCCGCCGCGCGCGCGGCCTAAATAGTGCCCGACGGAACCCGAAATCGCCAGGGATCCCCAGACGCCGATCACATGCGCTTCTTGCGATCCTTGGCCGAGCTCGAGTCGGACGGCGGGTCCAGCATCACGAGCGGCGACGGGAGGGTCGGGTCCGGGGGCTGGGCCAGGTTGGTCTGGATGGGCACGACCCAGCGCACGTTGCGGCGCCCCATTTTCCTGCTTTCCATAGGCGGCGCGGATGGCGTTGGTATAAGGTCGTCATGAAACCACCATGACTCTATTATGCTCCATATGACGGGTAGCCAGCATTTGAGAAGCAGAAGGAGAACCTGTAGTGTCAGCATGCCGCGCCCATCCGAGGCAAATGCGACGGCCAGGAAGAACATGCTGACGATGAGCAGGCCGAAGAAGCGCGCCCCCAGCGCGAAGCCCGGCGGGAACGCGAGGCCGTCGAGCAGGATGAGGAGCATGAGCGCGAAGGCGAAGAAGCCGAAGAGGATGCCGTGGTCGACGCCGAGCCCGAACAGCGTGTTGAACCCGCCGCCAGGGCACGGGGGCTCGAGCAGCCCGCCGTAGCGCGCGAAGTAGGCGGTGGAGAGCAGCGCCGCCAGGCTGTACCCCCAGCCGTTGCCCGGCCACACGCTCTCGCGCAGGCTGACGTAGGCGGCGCCCGCGACGAGCACCTGCACGGTCTGGAAGGCGAGGGTGACGGCGCCGGGGACGAGGAAGAGGCCCAGGCCCCCGAAGTAGAGCGCGCGGTTCATGGCCTGCACGTCCCGGTTCGGGCAGCACAGGGCGGTGCCGTTGGCGGCGTCGGGCACGTACCGGGAGCCCGTGTCGTAGACGGGCAGGCAGTCGAAGAGCGCGTAGGCCAGGTAGGTCCAGAGCACCAGGGTGAAGCCCAGGTAGGCCCGGAGCACCTCGGCGCGGTCGCGGAGGACGGAGCAGAGCAGGAGCGTGAGGCTGGAGACGAGCAGGGTGCTGTACGCGCACAGCTCCTCGGCGAGCGGGCGCGCGGGGATCAGGTCGCGCAGCGTGATCCAGGCCCACCCGAGGATGGCGAGCACCCACGCCTCCACAGCGTACAGGAGCGACATGGCGGGCGCGCCCCGGGGGCGTGAAATATATATCGGGCGGGCGCGGGGGCCGGGGCGGCAACATGAGCGCGACGCCGCAGGGGACGCTGGAGCCGACGCTCGACGCGGTCAAGGCGGACGACAAGCCGATGGTGCTCGACGTGCTGCGGGTGCTGCAGGGGCTCAAGTTCAGCAGCGCCTTCACCGTGAACCTGGCCCCGCGCGGCTACGAGGTGCTGGGCTACATCCACACGGACCGCGACGTGGACGTGCGGCTCGAGGACACGGAGCTGGTGCAGCAGGTCAACCCGCTGCGGGTCAAGTTCATGGGGTTCCGGACGCACGCGGGCGGGGCCTCGCCGTGCGTGCGGGTGCGCATCATCTCGCTCTCGGAGCCGTGCATGATGAACGACGCCATCCTGTTCAGCGTGCGCAAGCGGGCGCGCTTCTACGAGGAGCCCTGAGCGCACGCGGGCGCCCGGCGTGACGCCGCGGCGGGTAGAAAAGGGCGCGGGCCGGGGGTTCGCGCGATATGGAGGAGCACAACGACCCGTTCCGGCACGCGCTGACCGAGTCGGTGCAGCCCGCCCCGCCGGATTTCGTGGCGAGCCTCCGCGAGCGGCTGGGCGCGATCAAGGAAATGTACCCGCACAAGGAGAGCACGGTGGACAGCTGCCTGCGCGGGCTCGAGGGCCGCCCGACGCTGGGCGAGATCCTGGTCGCGGCCTACGTGCTCAACGGGGGGATGACGCTCAAGTTTAATCTCAGCAGGGAGGCGGCGAGCGACGCCGCGCGCGACGCCGAGGAGTTCGACTCGCTCCTCAAGGAGATCGAGTGCAACATCGGCTCGGCGGCGCTGGACGAGGAGCCGGAGCCGGAGCCGGACGTGGAGCCGGAGCCGGAAGAGGAGCCCGAGACAGGCGCGGCGCGCCTCGTGCTTCACTGAGCCTGGGCGCCGGCGGGCAGCACGTAGGAGTTCACGCAGAAGAGGTCCGCCAGGATCTGCCCGAACTCCTGGTCGTCGGCCGCAGGATGGTCCTCCCCCTCCCGAAGGTCGCACGCCATCTTGAGGCCGAGCCCGAGCCGCTTGATGTAGAGCTGCCACGCCACTTTCTCGCCGTGTTGCACCCGCGCCCGAAACCTGCGGGATGCGGGTCAGGCGCTGAATAAATTTGACATGGAAAAAAGGGCTCACCAGGACTCCACAAACAGATTCTCGTCTGCCGAGACGTCTGTAAGCGCCTTTTGGACGGTGGCAAGCGTGGTCATCTGGTTGCAGATCTTTTTCTTGTTCAACACATCCTTTTCGAAGACGGGACGGAGCCTCTCCATCATTTCGAGCGAGTCGCTGATACTTTTTATGAACGTGGTTTTCACATCGGTTTCGAAAATGTAATCCGGCGAACGGGCCTCGTAGAGCAAAAATTCCTCCCAATCAATCACGTGAAATTCCCCACGGGTGACAGGCAGGGCAAAAAGAAGGGCAGTGTCCTCGCAGAGCTGCCTGCCCTGACGGAAGAGCAAGACTTCGCGCAGGAAATCCGAAAACATTCTGTCGTCGCCACGTAAAAAAAAAGACACGTATTTAAATCGACCCGCCAGCTGAAATCGTTTTTTTTTTTGGATTACAGGAGCGATTACGGCAAAATCAATTTTTTTTTCGCGTGACGCGCGACAGTTGAATGGCAGTTCGCAAGGGTCTGCGCCTTCTCCTGCACCACGATCACTGCTCAAACTGTTTCAGGACCTGGCCAGGGTGTTTCACGTCGGTTCACGATGCGGAAGACCCCCGAGTCGATCCGGTGCAGGCGTTGCATGCTCTGAAGAACAGGAACGGCCTGCGGCTTTTCGATCTGTCTCGGCCGTGCGACCTTCGATGGCTGGAACACGACTGCAAGATGCTCTGTCTGGTCAGCCCAATTTTTCTGGACAGATTTTACTTTTCAGAAAGAATCGATAATTTTTTCTTGGCGAGACAGGTCTGCGGCAAACCAGTTTTGAATCAGGCCAGCCCCGATTGGACGCTGGCTGCGTCGTATGTCGCGTCGGTGAGCGACCCGACTGCTTACGACGACAGTGAAGCTGACAGGAACAAGCGGGCGCAAGTGATGTGCGCTGTGGCCGCCCGCAACAGCTGCAGGCTCACGTCGCGCTGGAACACCCTGGTGCACAACGGGTGCCGCATCCATTTTTTTTCATTGGCGACGACGGCGCGCGAATCTGACCGGCCGCGGCAGGTGCGCGGCGCGGTCGCATAACTGCGGGTGCTGGATCCCCAAGGGCGCGCAGGAGTGCCAGGTCCACCCACGCCGGAACAGGTCGCGCCCCCCCGCCAAGAAACGCTGGGGCAGGATGCTCGACAGCGACCCCGAGGACGAGCCCGTGCCGCCGCCGACGCTCGCCCCGCGCCCGCCCAGCCCGTCCCCGTCCCCGTCGCCGCCGCGCGCGCTGCCCCCTCTGACGCCGGAGCCACCCGGGGAGGCCCCCGCCCCGCAGCCCAAGCCGAGCTGGGGGGCCCTGATGTCGGGCATGAGGCCGGATGCGCCCAGGAGGCCCGCGAAGCGCCCCAAGCCGGCGGCCAAGCCGGCGCAGACCCCACCCAAGAAGAAGCCGGACCCGGTTCCGGCGCGCGCCGGCTGGCTGCCGCGCGACGAGTGGCTCGCCAGCAGGGCCAGACAGGGCGCGGAGCCCAACGGGTTCGACGTGCGCGTGCACGGCTACTGGCTCACGCGCTCGCGCGGGCTGGTGTACCGGTGCCCCGACGGGCGCGAGCTGCCCGCGACGGGGGTGGACGCGTTCAAGACGTGAGCCAATGAAGCTTACGGTTTATTCTGTGCAAGGGCGAGACGCCCTAGGTTCGCGTCGGAGGCCAGAGGCCAGAGAGACAGCGGGGGTTGGCCGGCGTGGGCCTGGGGGGGGGGGGCTCCTCAAACACGGAACGGGGAGGGGGCGAAGACAGCCCTATGCCAGTAAGTCTGGGTCAGGGCCGTGGCGAGCGAATCCTCAGCGGGCGTTGCGATCGCTTGCTCCACCAGGAATTGATAGAACTGATATGCTGTGCCTGGAAAGAGCAGCTTGGTGAAGCGCAGGATGCGTGTCAGCCTCATCACCCAATGGTTGTTCGGGAAGATCCGTTGGAATTTCCGGGTGTCGCTCAGACTGAAACGACCGTGGAATGCGGCGTCGGATGCAAGGCCGGTTTGAAACTCGATTCCAATGAAATCAAGAACGAACTTGAGCATGTCCAGCACCCGAGTAGCCAAGAGAGGGCGAAACATTATCATGCGAACATCCCCCTCTGTCAACAGCACTTTGTTTTTGGCGAACTTGCTCCGGCCGTCGGTAGGGAAGGCATAAGAGATGTAGTGTTCTTCTATACCATTTGCGTCCAAGGTGATGAAACCTCGATAGGTCTGCCATTCGGCAGGCAGATGCTCGTATCGGCTTTCCATATTCAGAACGAAACGAGAAAAGTCCGTGTCCAGATCAAAATTAACAAATCGGGGGACAGCATTTGCAGCAGTTTCAAATTTCTGAAGATAGGTTTCGGCCTCCTCCCTGAAGATTTTGAGACAGTCATGGAAAGCTTCCTGGCTTATGTTGCCCAAGAGCACCTTAGCGTCTCTGCTAACTTCCTGGTCTGTCGCCTGGTCAGCCTGCTTCTCCTTGTTACGACGCCCCCTCTGGATTTCCGCAAGCCTGCGCTGCTCAGCCGCGTCGCCCGCTTGGCTCGACTGCCCCTTGGCACGTTCTCCTGAAAAGCGCTGCTCATCCGCGTCGCCCGCTTGGCTCAACCGCCCCTTGGCACGTTGTCCTGAAAAGCGCTGCTCAGCCGCGTCGCCCGCTTGGCTCGACTGCCCCTTGGCACGTTCTCCTGAAAAGCGCTGCCCAGATGAATCCCTTTCCCGTGTCCTTTCCCGCGAGCGCTGTTGCACCTGTCGCTCTTTAGCACCAGAAGTGTCCAGGGTGACTGGATCGAGGCCCTCCTTCACTGACTGGAGGTTACTCGCAGCACCGGAAGGGGCTGTATGCGGTAAGATGCCCTGTGCCCTTTCTCGTTCCCTGAGAACAGCCTTCCAGACTGTGTCTGTCAACCCAAAGCTCAAGTAAGCGCCTTTTATCGTTTGTGAGCAGTAGGGGAGCCATTGGCGTACCAAAGCCTTCCGGTCATTTTCTGCGTCGCGCTTAACACCCTCCCCGCTCGCGGCCATATGCTTCGAGCCCTCCCCGCTCGCGGCCATATGCTTCGAGCCCTCCCCGCTCGCGGCCATGTTCTTCGAGCCCCATTCGCTCGCAGGCGCTGATTTCTGGCCCTTCGAAGACACACTGGCTTTGGCTGCTTTGCTCCCGCCCTGCTGGTTCTGCAGCTGCTGAGCAAAAGCATCTTTAGAAGGAGGCTTTTCCGGTTCCACATCAAGCATAAAATGCTGCTCCTCATCAGAAGACCACTGTGGCGAATCCTCCTCAATGGACGTCAAAACCAGGTCAGAGCAGCCGCTGTCTGACTGGCCACCCTCTGGAGGCAAACTCCGTTTCATGATGCTACGGAATGCGCGGGCACGCGACAGGGATCTTAAATAGGGCGGTTGCGTACAGATTTTACTGAGTCGGCACACGGTCAGGCGCTGCTTTCCTCCTGCGGCGCCGGCCTCTCCTCGTAGGACGTGGAGGCGAGCCGGGACAGCAGCGCGAGCTTGGCGGACACGATGGCCGCCAGGCAGAGCGGGTTGCCCAGGATGAGCAGGCCCTCGTCGAGCAGGGCCTTGCCCGCCACGACGAGCCCGAGGGCGACGAGCGGGTCCGACACGTGCTCCCGGAGCGTTGCGGTGGTGATGAAGAGGAGGGCGGGCAGCCCCAGGAGCGGGGCGAGGGCCACGACGGGGGCCGCAAGCAGCAGGTCCTCCCACCCGCCCCACCGGCTGGCGTTGGGCGCGGGCGCGGCGGACCAGTTGGCGAGGGCGTGTGCCCCCGACGCGTTGAGCCGCGGGTAGATGGGCGCAAAGGCGCTCTCGGCGAGGCGGGCGCTCTGCCCGTCCGCCATGACCACAAAGGAGCAGGCCAGAATGAACATGAAGGGCAGGCCAAACTCGCATAGCTCCAGCATGTCGCCTACACAGTAACCCGATGGCGACTTTAAGGTGCCCAGCAGGAGCGGCGCGAGTAGCGGCAGGACCATGCCCGCGAGCACGGAGAAGAGGTCGATGCGCTCGACGTCGAGCTGGGCGTCGTCGCTGAGCGCGGTGTGGACGGAGATGAAGACAATGCACAGGCAGGCGAGCGCGACGGCCCCCGCCTCGAGGGCCCGCTGGCGCCAGGCGTGGGCCCCGCCCCGGAGCGGCCGGAGCAGCTCGTCGGAGGTCATGCAGGCGAGCCCGAGCCCGAAGAAGTAGGAGCACACGGCCTGCTGCCCCGAGGCGCAGTAGAGGGCCACGAAGAAGACGAAGCCCAGGCCGTACACGAGCCCCCAGACGCTCTCCATGGTGAGGCGGGGGCACTCGCGGGCGGCGCGCGGCGGGTCCGGCGGGGCGTCGTCGACCGGGGCCACGGCGAGGGGCGCGCGCTCCTGCTCCAGCGCGGCGTACGTGTAGCCCCTGGTGCGCCGGGCGAGGCCCCAGTGCACGGGCGCGATCTGGCGGCAGAGCTCGAAGACGAGGTAGTAGAAGGAGGCGGACGCGATGGACAGGGCGGTCAGGTGCACCGTGTGGTACAGGGAGCGGTCGGGCGAGCGGTCCCCGTACTTGAAGAGGAGCGCGAGCCCGCCCAGCAGGGCCGAGGTCACGCCTATGTGGATCGAGACCACCTTGCGGCGCATCGTGCCGGCGCGGGGGCCCTGCCCGGTTTTTATGCGCGCCCGGCGGCGGGCGTCACTCGCACGGCAGGAGCAGCCAGCCCCCGAGCGCCAGCGCGCCCGTCTCGAGGCCCAGGGCGAGGTCCGGGGCGAGGCAGGCCAGCAGGTGGGCCGCGGTGGCGCACGCGACGGCGTCGGTCGAGTCGGCGCCCGGCCAGCGCACGACGGACACAGGCGGGCCGTAGAGGCCGGCGAGGGCGACGAGGCCCGCGGCGGCCGGGTAGCGCAGGCCCCACCAGAGCGGCCCGCCCACGAGGTGCGGCCCCCACCTGATCGTGAGCAGCGTGTGGACGCACGTGTGCAGGGCGAGGGTGTAGCCGACGGTGGAGGGCAGGGCCGCGCTGCAGAGCATGAGGGCCGTCTGGTGCGCGAAGAGGCCCGCGACCGCCTGCAGCCCGCGCTCGGGGAAGCGGGACTGGAGCAGGACGGTGGGCATGCTGAGGACGAGCAGGAGGACCGCCGTCAGGGTCCAGGGCGCGTAGAACGTCGCCGGGGGCACGTGGGGGTCGAGCGCGCGGCACTCGGGGTACGGGGGCCCCGCGTGCCCGCAGGTCGGGGGCGCGTGGGGGCCCAGCAGGCGCAGCTTGGCCCCGGCCAGCGCCGTGGCCCCGACCACCGCGAGCTTGCCTGCGAGCAGCAGGCCCATGGGCGGGGCCATTTTCGACGCCGGGGCGCGCGCCGCGCATAAATACCGGCGCGCGCCCGGGGGCCGTACTTAAGCGAGCCGGGCGCGCGCGCGGGCGAGAATGAGCGCGGATTCTATGCAGGCCCTCTACGACGCGTACCAGCGGGTGCACGACGCCCGGGAGGCCGAGCGCCGGCTGCGGACGATGCGCCTGACGAGCCTGCAGCGCTTCCTGGGCGTGGTCCCCGGGGCGCGCGGGGGGCAGGCGCCGCCGCCGCAGGAGCAGACGGCCGGGTTCAAGCGGATCGAGCGGTGCCGGGAGGCGCTGGCGGCGCTGGACCGGCAGGGGTGGAACCGGTCGTACCACCAGCGCGAGTTCCACGACCACTTCATCCGGGCGTGCGCGCGGATCTTCTGGAAGACCGAGAAGCCCGGGACGTTCGCGCGGGACCACCAGCGGATCCTGGAGGTGAACGGGTGGTCCTCGCTCAGCCAGGAGGTGCTCATCTCCACGCCGCGCAGGCAAGCTTTGAGCATGCTAACAAGATTCAAGGCACATGTGTTTGACACACTGGTTTAATAGGTTTGGCAAGACCATCTCGGTCTCCATGTTCGCCGCGGCGATGCTGTACAGCACGCCCAACCTGGAGATGAGCATCTACAGCACCTGCAAGCGCATCTCGCAGAAGCTGCTGCGGAACGTGTACAAGTTCCTCGGGCTCATCTACCTCGAGCTGGGCGCGCCCAAGATGAAGGAGATCCGGATGAACTTCGAGGAGATCGTGCTGCAGGGCGGGGAGTCGCCGCAGGACGTGCGCATCGTCAACTCCTACCCGTCCAAGGTGACAGGCCCGCGCGCGCCCCCCGCGGACTCGCGGAAGTGGTCGGTCGTGATCGTGTCCACCTTGCACAGCCGCGCGATGCTGGCCGCGCGCGAGAAGCGCCCTCGCACGAGGTCCTCGCTGGCCTCCTGCAGCGCCTCGATGGCGGTGGGCTTCCAGAGCAGGTTCGAGCGCCTGTCCTGGCCCAGCTCGCGCACGAGGCGCGAGAATGCGGCGCGGGGGAAGGTCAGGGTCTTCTTGCGCTGGTGCGGGCGGCGGCGGCCGGCGGGCTGCGCGGGGGCGTCGGGCGCGGTCGGGGCGGGCTGGGCCATTCGGTGCCGCCCCCGCCCCCCGCCCTTTAGTACCGCGCGCCCTCGCCCTTGCTTTTTTCGGGCGCGGCGCCCCAGCCCATCTGCGCCTTGGCCTCGCGCAGGCTGGCCATGAAGGTGAGGGTGAGGGGCCGCAGGGGCACGTGCAGCGTGGCGTGCACCCCCGTGCCCAGGCGCTCGACGGACATGATGATGCGGTCCGAGTCGGGCCGCGCGAGGTTGAGCTTGTTGGCCAGCGCGGCGAGGGCCGACTTGAGCCGGAAGACGACCTCGACGAGGCCCGGCGCGGCGGGGGTCTCCATGCAGGTGACGGTCTCGTACTCGACGCCCCTCTGGCGGTACGCGCGCAGGTCGGCGTTGGTGGCGGACAGGGGCGGGAGCGGGGCCCAGAGGGCCAGCACGGCCTTGAACTGGGCCGGGCTGGCGATGGGCGGCCAGACCTCGTCGAGCACGGCGCGCGGCACCTCGAACTCGGGGCGCGCCATGTCGATGCCGAAGCCCTGCAGGGCGGGGCTGGCCAGCCGCGCGGGGCGGCACCCGGCCCCGAGGCACTTGGCGTACTCCAGGGCGTCGAGCGGCAGGGTGCCCAGGTCGGTCGCGTCGGCGGGCAGGCCGGTGTACAGGCACCACTTGTAGAAGCCGATCTCGGAGGACTCGCGGCTCGAGGCGTCGATGGAGTGGAGGCAGCGCATGACGATGGTGGGCCGGACGAAGCCCGCCGTGGCCCGCCCCGCCTGGAGGCCCGCGGCGGCCTGGCCCGGGTCCACGCCGCCCCCGATCACCTCGTTGACGACGCGCGTCTCCTCGGCGACGACCGAGCTGAGGAGCGTGAGGAACCGGGTGAGGGGCAGCGCCTGCTCCTTGCGCGCCCCCACGGGCTTCCCGTCGGCGCTGGCCCCGCTCATGCAGACCGTGTAGAGCGGGCCGTCGGGCGCCTCGGTGCAGATCTTGACGCAGCTGGTGCCCTCGAGCAGGCGCACGTAGAAGTCGCCGTTGCGGGCCGTGTGCCGGAGCACCGCGAAGCAGTGCCCGCCCAGGTCGCCCATCTCGTCGATGGTGCGCCCGCCGCCCCCCGCCACGGCGCCGGTGTCGGACGCGGTCTGCGTGCTCGCCGCGGCCCCGCCCGCGAGCCCGACAACCAGCGAGATGTTGAGCGAGCCGTCCTTGAACATGCCCTGCACGCGCGTGAAGAAGGCGGACGCCTTGGTGCAGTCCTGCTTGGTCCAGCGCTTGAACGTGCCAAAGTCCGGCCCCGCCGCGAGCTCGCGCCGGAACGCCTCGGGCCCCATGTCCTTGTCGCGCACCGTGTTGGCCGCGAGCTTGCCCGCCATGCCGCTCGTCTCGCAGTCGTCGATGCCCAGCGCGAGGTTGAGCTCCGGCCACTCGCCCGACGCCACCGCGGCCACACACGCCCGGTACACCGCGTCTGGGGCAGGAGAATCCGTGCGGTACAGGTCCAGAAGGGACTTGGTGCAGGCGGTCGGGTCCGGGAGCCGCAGGTCGCGCCCGATGAAGTTGCTGGCGGCGAACGGGAGGCCGACGTCCTCGGAGGTGATGGGCTGGATCCCGACCTTGAAGCCCTGCGGGGTCAGGCTGACGGTCATGGCCTCGGTCAGGTCGCGCTGGTACGGGAACGCCCCCGCGTCCTCGGTGGTGCCCCAGAGCACGGTGCCCGCGAGCTTGGCGAAGGCGCGGTCCGGCAGCGCGTTGGCCTGGTCGATCGTGAGGCCCTCGTGGGTCAGGGCCAGCTGCAGGTAGTAGGCGAGCAGCGCGTGCGGCAGGTAGCGCTCGACGCGGTCCACGAGCCCCGAGAGCGCGCCGTAGTGGGTCATGACGGGCGGGATGCCCAGCGCGGCGTTGCCCCCGCTCGGGAGGTAGCCGATCCCGTCGATGAAGGCCGACGCCACCTTGGGCACGCGCACCTTGTTGGCCTTGATGGCGTCGCCCACGCGCCTGGCCAGGGCCTGCATGGTGTCGTTGCTCGCCTTCACGTCGTGCATCGCGGACCGCCGGAGCCCTGACGTGTCGATGCGCGTGGTGCTCGCGACCTTGAGCACCGACGGCTGCAGGCCCATGATGGGGTCGTCGAACTGCACGCGCGCGGGCCGGCCCGAGGCGAGCTCCTCGAGGGAGGCCACGCTCTCGGCCAGCGGGAAGGGCTTGCTGAGTCGGGTCTCGGGGTCCTCCATCAGGCAGTAGATCTGCAGCTTGAGCGTGTCCACGTCGCGCCGCGTGTCCACGGGCACGCGCAGGGACACCGCCCCGTCGGGCGCGCGCTCGGCGTGCACGAAGGTGTCGCGGTTCACCCAGGCGCCCACGAAGACCCGCTTGCCCTTGAGCTCCGGGTCGTCCTTGAACACCTCGTGGTTCCCGAGCTTCAGGTTGAGCTTGCCCTCGAGCTGCAGGGTCTGGACGCCCTCGCCGGGGGCCGGGGCGCCCAGCGGCCGCACGGGGCCGCGCGAACGGCGCATCTGCTGCTTGAGTCTCGACGCCATCGTGCCGCGCGCGGGCCGGCGACGCTTTTATACCGGGCGTTTCGGGGCTATTGGGCGGCTTCGGCCGGCCGCGCATAAAAGGCCGGCCCGGGGGGCGTCGCGCACCCCCATGACGATCGACTGCCTGCTGCACCACCCGCTGGTGGTGGCGCTGGACTACCGGGCCGAGCAGGACATGGACAACGCGAGCTGGTGCTGCCGGGTGCATGTGCCCGACGCGGAGGAGTACGAGTACGTGCGCAAGCCCCCGGCCGCGCGGCAGGCGGGGTGCCCGCTGACGGCCGCCGACGTGTGGACGCTGGCCTCGCGCTGGCTCCAGCGGCGCGGCGTGATGGTGCACTGCACCAACGTGGGCCTGCTGGAGCCCGCGCGCCGCCGGCTGTGGGTGGCGGACATCACGGCCGAGCGGGACGACCGCCTGGTCCTGGCGGCCACGTACTACACCCGCCGGCGCCGGGGGCCCGCGCGGGAGAAGATGCGCCGGTACGCCACCTCGCTGATGGAGGTGTGCCAGCGCTGCTACAGGATCAGGGGCGCCTCCATGGCCCTCGTCAATGTGTACGGCGACGGCAAGGCGGAGGGGGAGTTCATGGAGTTCCTGGAGGAGGGCTAGCGCAGGCGCGCGCGCTTGGGGCCGGCGGGCGCGGGCGCGGGCGCGGGCGCGGGCGCGGGCTCGAACCGGGGCAGCAGCGAGTCCTCGACCGCGATCTCCGCGAGCGCCGCGAGGAAGCTGCCCGCGGCGGGGTCCTGGCGCGACACCGTCACGACGCCCGACCGCAGCTCGACGCGCAGGCCCTGGTGGAAGAGGCTCACGGGCTGGGCCTCGCTGATGTGCGGGAAGTACAGGGCCGTCATGCGGAGGCGCAGGAACGGCTGGGAGCGCAGCCAGGCGCACCGGCCGGGCTCGCAGCACAGGTGCAGCGCGACGGCGGCCTCGACGCGGTTCAGGTCCTCCACCGTGGCCGCGGGCAGCCGGGCAAGCTCGGTCCACTCGACGCCGAGCGCCGCGTCGGCGCCCCTGCGGGCCTCGATGAGCGAGTCCATGCGTCGCCGCGCCCGAAACGCCAAGTAATAAATAATCATGGGTTTGACATGTTGAACACATACGCCGTGCATGCTAAACACATACGACGCAAATGACACATTCACAGTAAAATACAGGTTTAATCCGACGCCTCCTGCTTCTGGAGCGTCCGGACCAGCCGCGCGGTCTGCGGGTGCCGGAAGAAGCGGGTGCGCCCGTTGAACTCCCACCAGGCCTTGGTGATGGACGGGAGGTCGTGCGCCTCGAGCCGCGCCACGATGGTGCGCACGGGCAGCGGGAGGGTGCCGGCGAAGGGACTGGTCGGGTCCGCCAGCGCGTCCAGCAGCCGCCCGACGCAGCGCTGGTCGAGCTCGGGCATGCGCCCCGGCTGCAGGATGTAGGCGGCCAGCTGGTCGACCTGCAGGTGCTGCTTGGCGCCCCGCCCCCCGGCCCGCCGCTTCCAGTTGACGCAGGCGATGCAGACGGGCGACTCCTCGGGCAGGTCGGCGGCCTCGGCGATGCACGCGTACGCCAGAGGGGTCGGGACGCAGCGCGCGCGCACGAAGGCCTGGAGCTCCTCGCTGGGCTTGTAGCGGCGCTGGCGGTCGCGGGGCAGGCTGAGCCCGCACAGGAAGCAGTGCTCCATGGTTCGAGTCGGTTTGTGCCAGCGCGCGACGCAGGCCCTTTAAATGCAGGCCTGCTGTAACCAGACACCCGAAAAAAAAAATTTGAATTGCAGGGGTCACGTGCGCACGGGCCCCGCGCGCCCAGGATGCGCAAGCGGCGGTACACGTCCCTCGAGGGGCCGAGCCCGACGCTGGACGGCGTGCCGCTGCCCGTGGTGCACAACATCGTGTCGACCGCGCAGATCGAGAGCAGCCTGAAGCAGCTGGACCTCGAGAAGGTCAGGCAGCTCCTGCCCTTCTCGTTCTACGACCGGTCCAAGTTCGCGGCGATCACGATCCGCCTGTCCAACCCCGAGTGCACGACGCTGCTGTTCTCGAGCGGCAAGCTGGTGGTGACGGGCGGGCGGACCTGGTACGAGAGCGTGTACTCGAGCCTGTTCGTGGCCCAGCTGCTGCGGGAGTGCATGCCGACCGAGCGGTTCGTGCTGACCCAGTGCGCCGTGCAGAACATGGTGGCGCACGTGGAGCTGCCCGTGGGGCCCGAGGGGATGCTCGACATCCAGGCGATGTACACGCGGCTCGGGCTCAACTGCACGTACCAGAAGCGCATGTTCCCCGGCCTGATCTACCGGCCGGAGGCGTCGCCCGTGGTCCTGCTGTGCTTCTACTCGGGCAAGATCGTGATCACAGGCGGCAAGACGCTCGGCGACATCTACGAGGGGTGGAACCGGCTGTGGCCCGTGGTCCAGGGCTTCGTGACGGACAAGCGCGCCGTGCCCGAGGCGGCCCCGCACGCCGCGGCGCACCCGGGCGGCAAGCGGCGCCGCGCGGAGGAACGCAGGCGGCGCGATTGAAGGACGAGAAAACGTTTTTTATCGCATGCACCCGAGCCCCGCCGCCTGCGGGCGCGCCGACACGCACTGCGCGAGCGCCCCGCGCTTGTACGGCACGGACGCGCACACGACGCGCGGCGAGCGGTGGATGGCCTCGTAGAGCCGCGAGGGGGTCGTGGTCGCCGGGTTGAGGTGCTCGACCTCCGCCACGCCGCCGTACTGGAGCGCCTCCGTGATGATCTTGGTGCAGAAGGTGCGGCCCGCCATGCGGGAGCTGGGCTCGCAACACCCACAGCCATAGTATGAGCGGTACATGTCGCTGTCATTGAACTCTAGCCCCCAGGACGTGGCGGCCTCGCAGAAGGACAGGCAGCCCTGGTACTCGGACGCCGTGACGCCGAGCGACACGATGCGGTAGTTGGGGTTGCCCAGGCTCTTCGTGCGCAGCGCGGCCAGCTCCCCGGCGACGATCGAGAAGCACTGGTTGGTCGTGTCGAAGTGGATCTCCGCGTGGCAGAACGGGTGCCGGCTGACGCGCGCGGTGAGCCGGTTCAGCCAGTGGTCGCTCGCGTCGGCCAGCATGAAGGCCACGTTCAGCGTGTGCGTCGCGCGGGACGGCATGGGACGGCGGCATGGGCGCACACGAGTTTAATAAGCGGCAGGGGGCCTAGTAGGCGCTCAGGCGGGCGCGCATGGCCCCGTTGAGCTCCTTGAGGGACGCCTCGGGCTTGGCCTGCTTGCCCTTGCGCATCGCGGCCCCGAGCGACTTGCCCTTGTTCTTGGCGAAGTACTCGTTGACGCGCTGCTCCACGCGCTGCTCCACCATCCGGTCGAGGGTCTTGCCCGACGGCGCAGGGGCCGGCTCCTTGAGCGCGACTGGGTCCGGCGTCGGGGCCGCGCTCTCCTCGATGGGCGCGTACACCTTGCCGTGCAGGTGCAGGAACGCCGGGGGGCCCGCGATGCACTGGCCCGGGGCCTGGGCCATCATCATCGACTGGATCGGGCCCGGCGCGTAGGGCGCCTGGTACTGCTGCGCGGGCGGGGCGTAGGGCGCGGGGGCCGCCTGATGGGCGTGCGCGTGGGCGTGCGCGTGCGGGTGGGCCGGGTACTGCGGCGCCGGCTGCGGGGCCACCGGGTACTGGGCGTGCTGGGCCGCCGCGAGCTGGTGCGCGTAGAGCGCGGCGCCCAGGTCGGCGCGGATGGCGCTCTCGTGGAAGTCGATCAGGCCCCCGTTGTACGGGTTCTCTTGCGGGGCTTGCATAGTCGGCGGTCGGGACATCTCCGTGCGCGGGCGCACGCGGGGGGCTTAAATACGGGGTGCATTATCCGGAATTGCCCGTGGGGCCGCGTCAGGACGGGTCGCACACGCCCAGGCGCGAGGGCGTGATCCAGTAGACCAGCCCCACGAACATGACGCAGGTCAGGAGCGTGTACAGGCACAGCAGGAGCGAGCTGAGCAGCAGGGCCATCGGGCGCGCCGGCGCCGCGGGGCCGCGCGCTTATATCCCCCGGCGGGCTAGGGGTCCGGCCGGCCCGGCGTCGGCTTCTCCATCGCCGCGGGGTCCGAGAAGAGCAGGCGGTTCACGTTGCCGCTCTTGTACATCTGCATGATCTGATCACTGACCTTGATGAAGGAGTTGACGTTCTTGCCGTCGATCACGAGGTTGCCGTCCTCGTCCTCGGACGACAGCGTGGTCGCGAGCTTCTCGTTGAGGTCGAGGAGCTTGCGCAGGATGCCCGCGACGCGCACGGCCGGCATGAGCGTGTGGGAGGTGATGTGCTCGGTGACGGTGTCGAGGTCTATGCCCTGGCACTCGGGCATGAGCGACTTGAGCACGTCGTGGATCGCCTCGGCCATCTGCTTGACGCCCATCGAGCCGGCGTTCTCCGAGAGGAACTTGTTGACCTTGCGGGCCTCTGGCTCGCGGTTGTAGTCGCACAGCCAGCAGTAGTGCGCGGACATCGCTGGGCGCCGCGCCGGCGGGGGCCTTAATACGCCCCGCCAGAAAAAAAGGGGTTGATACTGACGGATTGCGTGTGCAAATTGTATGCGTACGGGATGGAAAGCACACAGGATTCGCAGGAGCAAACCCTCGTCTCCCTGTTCTGCTCGGGGGCGCCCCTGCAGCGGTGCCTGGCCTCCTTCTGCCGCGACTGCCAGGCGCCCGACCCCATCCTGCACGTCATGCTCGCCGCCATCAGCCACCCGATCCAGATCCAGCTGACCAGCGTCGGGCTGCAGCCGTTCCAGGGCGCCGAGTTCACGCTGCCGTACCACCGGATGTCTCAGGAGCAGCGCGCCTTCCTGCTGGAGCTCACGCTGGACGAGGCCGCCTGGAGCGTGCACGAGACGTCGATGGTGTGGCGCCGGCGGGGCGCGCGCACCACGCTGGCCCCCGTCGACGTGCTCGACGCCGTGTGCGGGCAGCTGCTCGCAGCGCGCAAGACGCACCCGGACCCCCGCGCGCGCGTGGCCATCTGCAACATCCTGCTGCAGCGGGCGCAGGCGTCGATCCCGCTCTCGCAGGCGCTGCAGGCGGAGCTCAACGCGCGCCTGTTCCCCGAGCGCGAGGCGGGCGCCCCCGAGCCCCCGGCCGCGATATAGGGCGCGCCCCGCCGCCCCGCGGGAGAGGAATGCCCCCCGCCGCGCCGGAGGACCTGTCCGACCTGGCGGCGCTGAACCGCGCGCTCGAGGCGACCGGCGCGCTCCCGCCGGCCGTGTGGGCCCAGTGGCTCTGGGGGTCCGAGCCCGAGGAGGCGTTCGCGCCCGAGGTGCTGCTCAACCGGAACCAGCTGCTCGGGCTGCTCGTGTGCCGCTACAAGCACCGCCACGCCCCGCCGCCGAGCGAGCGCCCGCGCGAGCCGAGCCGCCTCACGCTCATGGACAAGCCGCCCGCCGAGATGACCTGGCGCGAGCTCAAGGACACGCTGGCCAACGTGCAGATCGAGTGGCCCGCGTTCCTGCAGCGCCTGGACCGGAACGCGCAGCGCGAGACCAACCTGCTGGCCGTCAAGGCGCTGGTGGACGGGTGCGCCGAGCGCTTCGGGGGCCTGTGCGACCGGGCGTGGCCGCCGGCGGTGCTGGACGACCCGATGGACACGCAGGCCCCGGCGGGCCAGGACCCGGGCGCGGACCCGGGCGCGCCGCGGACGCTCACGCCGGGCGCGCTGCGGCGGACGGCGGGCACGCTGCTCGTGCTCTACCGACACCTGCACCTGCTGGCCGTGGCCCGGCCCCCGATGGCCGATGGCGTGCACATGCCGGAGATATGCCTGCACCATTACGAGGCCAGCATGTCGGATTTCTACCTGTGGTACATGCACTTCCAGCTGCCGCTCGCCGCCAAGCTCAACTACAAGCACGACTTCCCGGGCATGTACAACCACGTGACGCAGCCCGTCTACTTCCACAACCCGGGGTTCGAGCGCCTGCCGCGGCGCCCCATGGCGGAGCGCGACGCCCCCGCGATCCACGTGCTGCCCTCGCTGTGCCAGCTGTTCCCGGAGCTGCCCGTGCGCTTCGAGGAGGACGCCTTCGACCTGACCAAGGACGCCGGGTGGTACTGGGTGATCGTGGCAGGGCGCGTGTACCTCGTGGGGCCGGGCCCGCGCGTCTACTACAGCCCGGACGCGCGCGCGATGCTCCGGGAGTACGTGCAGGGCGCGCGGCGCGCCGGGCTTCATTGACCGCGCAAAATCAGCGGATGCGCCGGCCCAGCCGGTCGAACTCGAAGCGGCACGACCCCATGAAGTGGTTGGCGCCCCCGCAGCGCCGGCACAGGTCGAAGAGCTCGCGGATGTTGCGCTCGGCGTCCTCGAACATCTCGTCCGACAGCTCGACGCACGTGTACCGCCAGCCGCGCACGTTGCGGATGCCGCGCAGGAACATGTACCGGAGGGTCTCGTCGCGCTCGGCCGCGTCCCCGTTGCCGCGCACGTTGCCCAGGCGCTGCAGGATGTGGCCCGTCGGCGGGAAGGCCTTGGTGAAGGCGCTGCCCCCGCCGGCGAGGTGCTGCCCGACGCGCCGGCCGACGTCGCACGACTTGCCCACGTACACGCGCCCCGCCGCCAGCTCCAGCACGTAGACGTCGTCCTCCGCCCCGCCCGGGCGCGCGGCGGGCTCGAGCACGCGCCGCGCCGCGGGCGGGGGGTACGGCCCGGCCCCTCTCCGCCTCTCCGCCCGGGGCTTGGTCAGCTTGGCCCCGCTGCCCCCGTGGCGCAGGACCACCCGGGGCTCGCGCGCCTCGCTCTGGATGGGCGTGCGCACGAGGGGGGCCTGCCGCACCATGCGCAGGATGTCGTCCCCGTACCACTGGCAGCGCTCGTCGGTCATGCCGCGCAGCCGGGCGAGCTCCTGCGCGTCGCGCGGCTTGCGCTCGACGATCTGGCTGATCAGCACGTCGCCCAGCACGCTGTAGCACGGCAGGTCGCGCGCCGCGGCCTGGCGCACCCGGTACGCCTTGAGCAGGTGCTCTAGACTCATGGAGACGTGGAAACTGGCGAGCATTGTTAAATAGAACAGTTTCGCGGCTCGCATGCACAGCGCGCGCTCGGGCGGGGCACACGACCGCGGGGGTTGCGTTTTGTTTTTTAAAGGCCGGCACACCGCGGGGCCTTCGGGCACAACCCCGGCCGCGCCCGGCCGCGCCTCAGGCCTGGCACGTCTCTGCCACGGGCGACTCGAAGCGGACGCGCTTCCGGGGCTCCTCGTCGAGCGGCACCGAGTCCTCGCGCACGGCGGCCTTGGCCTTGCGCGGCGAGAAGCGCTCGAGCTTGATCTTGACGTCGGGAAGCGTGTAGGCGTCGGGGGTCTTGCAGCCGCTGCCGGCCGCGTCCGACCCGGTGCGCCCGACCGAGACCGAGCCAGTGCGCTCGTCCGCGACCGAGACCGAGCCCGTGCGCTCGTCCGCGACCGAGCCCGATCCCGGGCGCTCGTCTGCGACCGAGCCAGTGCGCCCGACCTCAAACGATTCGGAGGGCATGCGCTCGATGCCGACCTCGTCGCAGGGCGGCACAGGGGCAGGCGCCGGCGACCCGGCACTGTAGTCTGGCGACGAGGCGCGCTCGCCCTGCTCCGGATTCACGACGACGTAGTCGGCGTCGTCAAAGACAAGGGAGGCGGGCTCCTTGACGGGCGACGTCGGCTCCGACTTGATTGCGCCGGCCGCGTCGCCAGCACTCTGTTCGCCGCAGTCATTTTCAGAATCACACATGGTCGGATCGTAAACAAGCTCGCTGCCGCAATATGTCCGCTTCCACGGGTACGGGCATGGAATGTAAATCACATCGGGAGTCGGCATTCTCTCCTTGCACTCCAGGTCGGCGGTCCCGAGCCTCTTGTTCTCTTTGTCACCGACCTGTGCAGCCAATGAATCAGCAAAGGGACAGGGAAAAAATCAGGCAGCGTCCAAAAAATTTTACCGGAGTGAGCGGCATGACGGGGAGCGGCGAGTCGTTCTGCATGGCAATCGAAGTTGACGTGATGACCGCGCTGTCCGCGCGCCCGATTTATAGGAGAAAAAAATCATGGGCGCGACACGTGACAACCCCTGCAACAATAAATTCAAAAAGCTGTAATCCGCGGTGTAAAATCGACCCCGCCGAAATTAAAAAAAAATCAGCTGAAATCGTTGTTGCGCAATCAGGGGACGGGCACTTGTCAAAAAAAAACGAGCTGTGAAAAAATCGAAACATGGCAGAATCGCAGGTGAACAACAGCCGATGGGCGAGACTCACGCTGGACTCGCCGCCCCGGTGCTTCCCGTGCTCCTAGAAACATTTTCCATAATTTTTTGGGATGAATTCGTTCCGGCGCAGGGAACTGGACCAGAAGACAATCGATTTCTGGAAAAACATGAAGCTCGAGTTCATCACGCACTACCGCCGGGAGGATTCCACGTGCCTGGTGATCGCCAAGTCCAAGGTGTCGCATCGCCTGAGCAAGTGGACAAAATTCATGCACCTTATACACGGCGCCGATCTGGAAATCGTCAAGGTGCGCCGGTACAAGACGCCGATCCACGAGCTCAAGGGCGGACCGTACGAGGACGAGATCCACCGGAACATCCTGACGCTCGACGGCGCCGCGCCGGCTGCCCAGCCCAAGAGGGGCTCGCCGCCGAAAAAGAAGACAGCCTCGAAGAGGGACAAGCCCGACCGCCGTGAGACCGTGGCCCGCCTGTTCGAGAAGGAGGTGGCGCCCGGCAAGGTGCTCCCGTCGGACAGCAAGCGCGGCTGGCTGCACAAGGCGATCGCGGCCGTCTTCGGGCAGGAGTGGTCGCGCGGCAGCTGCGTCGACCTGCGGGTGTTCTGGCTGCTCGAGGTGCACCGGCGGGTCCTGGCGCTCGAGCGCTTCCTCGCCGCCGCCCGCGCCCCGGTCGCGCGCCTCGCCCCCCAGCGGGCGCAGGCGCTGGGCGCGAAAAAGTACGTGCTCGTCGACCCGATCACGCTGGGGGTCCCGATGCTGCTGGGCCACCTGCGCGGCTCCTTCGACGTGCAGGCCGACGCAACGTACCGCCTGCTCGCCGTCGTGGCGTCGATCCACCCGCTGCTCCGGTACGGCATGGACCTGACGACGCTCGCGCGCGCGGAGCTGCCGGCCGCGGGGCTCGCGGACGCCGGGCGCGTGCTGTTCGACTGGCCGTTCACGTTCCTCCCAGAGGCGATGCGGGCCACGCTCGCCGCCAGCCCGGTGCCGAGCGCGGCCGCGAACATCGGGCGGCGCGTCGAGAAGGAGGCGGACGACGTGCGGGAGCTCGTCCGCACCCAGGCGGTGCCGCGCAAGAGCCCCGTGCTCCGCGTGTACCGCCTGCTGCTGGAGCGGACCCCGCAGCTGCTGGCCGCCGACACGCACGAGCGCGCGCTCACCCTGCACCTGCCGCCGACGCCGAGCCTGCCCGACGCCGTGTACGACCCCGCGGCCTTCCTGGGCCAGCTCGGGGCGGCCTAGGGGATCCTGAGCGAGTCGTACCACGCCCCGTAGACGGCGCACAGCCCGAGGGAGAGGGCGCAGATGTAAAAAAGACGGCAGTTGGTCACGGTCTCCATGGTGGCGTTGCGGTCCCACGTGTGCCCCAGCCCCATCAGGCAGTCGAGCATCACGAGCCCGAGCAGGCAGGCGAGGCGCGGCGAGCCGAGCCCGCCCGGCATGTTGCGGTAGAGCACGACCGTCCCCAGGTAGTAGCCGAGCACGTTGACGTTGCCCTGCGTCTGCGTGGGGCCCTCCTTGCCGTACGCGGGCGGCGAGCACGTCTGGTGCCAGAAGTAGACCATGAGCCCGACGCCCAGGCACACCCCGTAGACGTCGCACGGGCTGCACAGGATGACGCCCACGAGCAGGTGGTCGAACACAAACACAAACCAGAAGCTGCACAGGCGGGGCGCAGGTCAGGCGCATGCGCACAGCATAGCACAGGCACCCCTACGCGGACTCACATGAACTCCCAGATGCCCGCGCTCTCGAGGCTCTCGCGCACGTAGTCGCCGTCGAGCGCGTGCTGGTCCTGCAGCGCCAGGGTCGCGGCCGAGAACCACATGGTGCACGCGGAGGACACGAGCAGCGGCAGGCCCACCGCGAACTCCACGACGCCCGAGGCCGCCAGCGCCCCGGCGCCCGCCAGCGTGCCGTTGACGACGACGGCCTCGGGCGCGAACACCTGCACGCGCACCGCGGGGAAGAAGAGGGCGCAGCCGAGCGCGAGGGCCGCCTGCGAGAGGGACAGCCCGTACGCGGTGCCGCGCGAGACGTCGAGCATGCAGCCGGACATGGTTAGGCGCGCGGCAGCCCCGCGGCGGGACGGATATATATGGCGCCCCGACCGGGCCGGAAGCACGCACATGGCGGAGGAGGAAAACGGGCTGGGGCCGGTGCTCAACAGGGCCCTGCGCGCCATCTCGGAGGCGGCGCGCGCCCCGTGGAGCGTGCTGCGCCCGGGCGCGCGCGTGACGCCCGTGGTGGCGAGCGCGGCGGACGAGGCGAGCCAGGCCCCGACGCGCGAGATGACCCCGGCGCCCGAGCCGCGCCCCGCCCCGGCGCCCGCCCGCCGGCGCCGCCCGTCGCTGGTGCCCGAGGCCGTGCAGGAGGAGCCGCCCCCGCGCAAGCGCCGCCGCAGGGCCGCCCCGGCGCCCCCGGAGGAGGGGGAGCGCAACTGGCGCCGTCCCCTGGAGCCCGCTCCGGAGCCGGCCGCGCCCGACGACCCCCGCCCGCGCCTGCCGGTGGCCCCCGCCGCCCGGGCGCTGGTGCGGCGCGCGCGGGCCTGGATGGCGCGGGAGGGCCGGGCGCCGTCCCGGGTCACGCCCGCCGCCTACGACGCGGTGGACGTGCAGGGGCGCTTCGGGCTCATCGAGTGCCGCGGGCCCGACCGCCCGCTGCCCCCGGCGGGCCAGACGCTGCTCCTGGCGCACACGCCGCCCAAGCGGGGGCCGGCGGCGCTGCAGGACCTGCGCCAGGGCGACACGCTGGACGTCCTGAGCACGCGCGCGGGCGCCGCCGGGTGGGCCCCGCTGCGCATCCAGTTCCTCACGCGCGCGGGGTACGTGGCCCCGGGGCGGGCCGTCACCGCGGTGGCGCTGGGCGTCGCGACGGCCGAGTGGCAGCACGCCCTGCGGGGGCAGCCCGAGCCGCCGCCCCGCCCGCGCGAGCCGCCCGCGCAGGGGGGGCGTATTTAAGACGCCTGCGGGCGCGCCCGGCGAATGGCGTCCGCAGCGGTCTCGCAGGGGGGGCAGGATCTATCCGCTCTGTTGTCTCAGGTGAAGGTGCTCGAGTCGGACCGGGAGCGGCTGGCGCGCGAGCTGGACGAGGCGCGGCGCAAGATCGAGGAGGAGCACCGGCGGCTGGAGGAGGCCAACACCAAGATGGGCCGCCTCACCGAGGGCAAGCGCGCCGAGATGCAGCAGGCGTTCGACACGGTGATCAAGAAGTGGCTCGCGGACAGCGTGCAGGACGAGAAGGTGCGCCAGGAGTTCCAGACGGGCATGGCGCGGCTGGTGGAGAACACGGCCGAGGACAGCGGCGTCTGGCAGGTGCGCCACACAAAACTCCTGCTCTTTCTCTGTGTAGTGCTTGTTTTGATCGTATGGACAGGTCGTGTGCTGCGCATCGAATCTGCATGCAAGGCGCCTGCAAGAGATCGACCAGCTGCAGCAGGAGATCAACACGCTCAAGACGACGGGCGCGGGCGAGTTCCGCGACGAGAGCTCGCGCAAGCGGAACCGGGACGATGGGCCCCCGAAGGACTCTGGCCAAAGAGATATCTGGCTCGACTTTGAGGAGAGCATGAAGGGGCGCTCGTTCGACCCGGCCCTCTGAGCCACCACAGGCGCGCTTCATTAAAAAAAAAGGCCAGGCGCCTCACACGAGCCGCCCGAGCATAGGCTGCTGCGTGATCATCTTGTAGCCCTTGCCCGCACGGATCGACGCCATGCCCACGAAGTCGGGGCCGTGGTGCCCGCTGCCCAGGATCTCGGTCTTGACGCACCCGTTCTCCTTGATCCGCATCGTCCCCTGGAACGCCAGGCTGTCGGTGGCCGTCTCGCCCTCGCGCGAGCTCTCGCCCGCGATCTTGCGCGTGCTGTGCAGCTCGTGGAAGTTGGGGAAATGGCGCCGGTAGCTCCGGTAGCCCGAGTAGAGCTTCTTGTTGAAGACGCGGAACTCGTCGATGTCGATGACGTGCAGGTTGTCGTACCCGGCCATCGTGCGCAGCTTCTCCCTGTGCGGGTTCGCGTGGTTGTAGTTGTCGTCAAACACGATGGGGGAGGGCCAGTTGCGCAGGAACCCCTCACGGTAGTCCGTGGTCCTTGGGTCGTGCTTGAACGCCATGACGCACATGGAGGCGCCCTGGTAGTTCTTGGTCACGTCCATCGTGTCGTCCTGGAACTTCTTGACGTCGTCCGCATCTGTCCATTTCACGTGCCGCTCCTCCTTGCCCCCGTTGTACCCGTCGTACGCCACGTCCCACAGCCGGATCAGGTTCTTCTCGTTGAACACGATGGCGCGCTCGTGGTACCTGCGACACGGGGGCTGGTCAGCACGCGCACGCGGGGGAGGGGAGGGGCTGGGACTTACTTGTACGACATGCCCCACACGCCGTGCATAGAATCGTCATACACACTCAGTTCGGTTTGGCCCCACAAGGTGTTCCCGAGATTCTCTCCGGCCAGCCCCATGATGATGCCGAGCATGTAGTGCTCGATGTTGGGTCTCAGCACCACGATTTCTACATCCTTGGTCATATTCATGATTTGCCGCTCAACCGTGGGGGGGAGAGAACTTGGATCGTAGCCGCCAGAAGGATACCCACCTCCTCCGCTAGGGCCTGAAGGCCCAGGTTCTTCAGAAGAGCCTGATTCTGCTTCTTGAGAATCATCATATTGGTCATCAGGGTCTGCATCTGGGGCGGGCTGAGGTCCTGGAAGTGGCAGAAGGGCTGGGCCATCATGTGCGTCGTGTTCGTCATCGTCTGGAATTGCATGTTCTGGATCGACGCTCCTTTCAGAGTCAGAATCATCGTAGTTCACTGCACCTACTGCTTCGTGGGCCATGTCTAGCAGAACATCTTGCCCAATTGGACGGCTTGCCAACCCGCCTGGTGAAGGTGTTTCTTGGTCTATGTGCAAAGCGTTCCTAGGGTTAAACTCTTCAGCAAATCGTCGACCAAAAGTCTTGAATACTGCCACAAAATTTTCTACTTCTGAATTCGCGTAATAATCAGAAGGAGGTTCTTTTATATGTCTAGCAAAAGCATCTCCAAACAGTCTTTGTTGCATGATTTCCTTGAACTTTGTGTTACCTCCTGGCGGGATAATCCTAGGCGCGTAAACTCTTCCAAAAAATCGACGATCTACTTGCTTAAGGTTCTGTTTCAAGTCATCGGAGGCTTCCAAGTAAAAAGCATTGCAAGCAGTCAAAAAATCTTCTGTCAAAAGGGAATCTTTTTTTTTATCACCTACTGCTTGCATTAATTGGCGCAACACTTCAAAACCAAAACCATTCCCAGTGCACAAGTTCATAAAACTCAAAAATTCATATTGTGGAATGTCTGGAAAAGTCCAAATCAATTTTTCTCGGCAATAGCTTTTGGATTTATCATGTCCAAATTCTTGGGTCACAGCCTTGGAAAATGCAACTGAAAATTCAAGGATTGAAGTATCTCCCGTAAGATTTGAAATTAGTTGAGTATAAATTTGATACAATTTATCCATCACGTTACTCAAGTTAGACTTGAGGTATTGACCGAATCCTTTGTGTTTGTCCCTGGGTTGAAATAGAGCATCCAAGGCTTCTGATGTCAATAAGAGCTGTACGTGCAAGGTCCCAGCCCAAACTCCTCCGTCTCCATCAACTTTTTTCGCATGATAAGCGTTATTGGGCTCATCAAAGGCGCCAAGGGGCTTGAGGATGAAATTTTCTGAGATGGCCTCGTCTTCTAGGGCCAACGGAATCCCATAGCGCATCAGGTTTCGTTTTACCTCAAACATCCTGCCAGGACTTAGACCAGCTTTCGTCCAGTCAAAAGCAGCGTGAACACGAGTCCAAAAATTTGTAGATGGATAAGGAAAACATTGATTTAACACCCATTGACAAGATTTTCCTGAATCAGCTTCTTTTTGATTCAATGCAGTTTCAAGCGGGGGGCATTTCACAGCAATCTTGAAGTTTCCCACACGAAAATTGGGCACAAAGACCATAAAACTAGAAGGACTGAGCTCAAAGGCGACTATCTCACGGTTCAAGCCACATCTCAACTGTGCAACCACATTAACGTCTGGCAATGATGCAAACAAATATTTCTCCCAGGTAGCAGAATTCAGTTGCTCCCTGTACATCCTGGCTGCATCTTCAGCTGGTCCCGCCAAGAACCGCGCCCTTGGCCTTCCCACCGCATTGATAGTGCGTTTGCCCTTTTGCATACCCGTTCTATTCGAGCTCCAGGCGTTCTTCACTGGATGTTGGTATCTGCCCACAGCACGCCCCAGCACGCCTCTCCTTGGGGCTGGTGGCAGTCGGCTGCCAGTGGCCCCGCCAGGCCTCGGGGCAGAAAGTAATTCCGACCACAAATCCGAAATATCGCCGATCTCTCGCCCGTTCCCGTCCCCGGGCAAGGGGGCGCCACTGTCGCGCGCCAGGTCGTCCACACGCGCCATGTTCAACAGGTCCAAGAACGTGAGCGTGAACCAGTTGTCCCGGGCCTCGTTGTAGAACTCGAACTCGCGCTTCCAGTTGTGCTCGCTGGGCGGGATGCGGTAGTACTCCGCCACGCGGACGCGGCGCCGGAGCATGTCGCGCGGGGCCAGCCCCGTCTCGAGGGAGAAGGCGCGCGTGTGGATGATCTTGAGGCCGCGGTACGACGACAGCTCCGGGCCCTGCTTGAGGCGCTTGACGCCGTCGGGCCCCTGCGTGAGGTAGTTGGTGCGCTCCGGCACCATCTGGAGCTGGAACCCGAGCTTGCTGTTGCAGAGCATGAAGTCGGGCATGGGCCCGCCCCAGGTCTTGAGCCGGATCTTGGACTCCTCGATGAGGATGTCGAGCGCGTTCTGGTTCTTCTGCATGAAGCCGAAGAGGTCGACAAACTCCCTGCACACCTGGGCCGACGTCTTGCCCTCGCCGAAGAACTTCTCGCTCTGGGTCTTCTCGTAGCTGGGCGCGAGGATGAGGGCCATGTGCACGTCGAGGTCGTTGGAGTACTGGATGCTGCCGATGAGCTGCCGCAGCTGGTTCTGAAAGTTCTCGCGGCCCTGCGGGGTCATCATGAAGTTGTGCTCGAGGTTGATGGCGAGGCCGTGCCGGACGGCGTACCCGGCGAAGGACCGCTTGCTCTGGGTGAGCGTGCGGGCGGCGGCCTCGTAGGGCACGCGCGACGCCATGGCCTCGTCGAAGGACCACACGTTCCACTTGATCTTCCCGTCCACATTGTCGTAGTACCGGTAGGGCAGGATGATGCTGGTGAAGGGGCTGTTGGTCGCGTCGGTGATGAGGCCGTCGATCCGGTCCGTGAGCCACGGGTTGGGCCCCTTGAGGATGTCGGGCAGGTGCCAGCGCCCGTGCCGCTTGTACTTCTGCAGGTCGTCCTTGATGTCGCGGGCGGACGGCCCGAAGATGTTCTCGTAGTCGCGCAGGGTGGGCTCGGTGGGGTAGTTGGTGTACGTGCCGCCGCCGTACGGCCCCGGATTGCCGTCCGGTATGTACGACGTGGACAGCGGGAGGGAGCGCTGAGCCATGGTCGAGCCTTCGTTCCCTACGGACCCCATGTTATCGCGGGGCGCGCCGCGGGGCGGATTTATATACATTACGCCGTCGATTCATTCCCCGCACACCGCTCATGCCCGGCGCACGTGCGCTCGCGGGCCGCTCCCCGCCGCGGGCGCGCGCGGGCGCTCACAGGCCGAGGCCCCGCAGCTCGTCGTCGGGCGCGGAGTCGTAGAACCCGTCTGGCCCCGGCGTGGCGTCCTCCCACCCCAGAGGGGGGGTCGGGCTGGGCGGGGCGCTGGAGGGCGGGGCGTACGAGAGGATCTGGCGGCGCAGGCCGAGGTGGTGCCGGCCCAGCCAGTCCGCGCGCGGCGCCGCGGGCGCGTCGGGGGCGCTGGCGTTGCACGCGACCGCGAGGGGCCCCGTGGCGTTGCACGGGGGCGCGTAGAGCAGCGAGGCCTCCAGGCGCAGCAGGCTGGAGCGGATGGTCTGGAACATGGAGAACAGGCCCGGCTCCACGGCCTCCTCGGCGGGGGTCGGGCGCGGGTGGTGGCTGTGCGGGCCGGGCAGGAGCAGGGACGTGGTGAGGGGCTCCAGGAGGGCGGGCGAGCCGCGCGCGCTTCGGACGTTCCACATGGCAAGCAGGGCGATGAAAAGGGCGTCTTTAAGCAAACTGGCGCAGCGGGGGAAGGGCATGCCTCGCCGGGCCCCGCCGCCCGCCCGCTTTTAATACAGGCCGCGCGGCCGCTCCAGAGGGGGCCCGGCTCACTGCGGGCTCTGGATCTCGTACTTGATGCTCAGGCGCGCGGTGTAGGTGTAAGGGGTGCTCAGGAAGCGCTCGACGTGGGCGCGCCGCTCGACGTCGGCGCGCTCGGCGGTCCAGGTCGGGTCCGGCACGAAGTTCTGCAGGGGCAGCGACACGTCGTTGATGTCGTCCCAGCTCTGCGCGTTGAGCCGGAAGACCTGGACCTGGAACAGGTTGAGGTCGTTGGCCGCCACGCGGTTGAGGACCTGCGAGCGGAGGGTCTGGCAGCAGACGGCAAGCACCTGCCGCGAGACCTTGTACCTGCAGGGCGCGTGTAAATAATATATGATTAACATGCAACAAAAATAATAATAGGATACCACTCGTTGTCGATCTTGGGCTGCTCGTCGATGTTGCAGCCGATCAGGTTGGAGTTGTGCCGGAGCAGGCTGATGACCGGGTGGTCCTGGTGCACGAATACGTACGGGCAGGCCTGGACCTCGAGGATGCCCTCGCTGTCGATGTTGGCCGCGGTGTACTTGGGGAAGTCCTTGCGCCACTGGTTGCCCTCCTCGGCGCCCACGTCGCACTGGTACAGCACGTGGGGCACGCTGATGATGGAGTGGGGCAGGACGGTGTAGGCGTACCCGTCGCCCATGTCGGTCTTCTCGTTGGACGGGACGCACTCGACGTTGACGCCCATGGGCACAGGGAAGGTCGAGCGGTGCTCGAGCAGCTTCACCTCGTGGATGAGCGCGGTGCGGAGCTGGTTGGTGGCGATCTGGGCGTCGGCGTCGGAGCCCATGCCGAAGACGCGCAGCTGCATGCCCTCGACGGGGCGCCACACGCCCGCCTGGGTGCCCTGCATCGCGAGGTTGGCGAGGCTGCCGGTGATGTTGACCATGACGGAGCGGGTGAGCACGCTGCCCTGCTGGATGTTGCTCTTGTCGCATCGCGCGAACGGCCCGGTGATCTGCGGGAGCGCGCCCGGGGCGAGGCCCGGGGGCAGGGGCTGCTGCGAGACTGCGGTCAGACCATTCATCCTTGCAGGCGCCCGCCCGTTTACTTAAATACGAGACTGGCGCAGCCGGCGCATGGGTTCGAAAGAGGGAGGAGGCGCGGGCAGCAGCACGCTCGACGCGGTGGAGAACGGGATCGTCCTGCTGTTCAACGACCGCGTGGTGGCGCTGGCGACGGGCTGGCCGACGGGGGACCTGGTGCTGGCCTGCTGCGCGGGGTTCGCCCTGCAGTCCGCCCTGGGCGCGCGGCAAGGCGGGGGGCGCGCCATGCACGCGATGAGCCGGGTGCTGCGCGGGGTCCTGCTCAAGACAGTGCTCGCGGCCGCGGCGGCCAAGGACCCCCCGCTGTACCTGGCGCACCTGCTGTGCCTGTTCCTCCTGCTGCACGCCTTCGACGCGTCCGACTTCGGCGCGACGGCCAAGTACGTGTTCGCCTCCTCGATCGCGGACGCGCTGGCGGGCGACCCGTTCGTGGGCGTCGGGCTGTGCGCGGCGCTGCAGGGCAACATGGGGGTGCTGGCGTCGATGCCCCGGCTGCGCGAGTGCGCCCAGCTGGTCGTGGTGCAGCTGGTGGTCCAGTGGTTCCAGGGCAGCATCCCCGCCGGCATGGAGTTCGCGACCACCCTGCTGTTCATGCACCTCCTCACACCCATGCTGGGGCAGCCGAGCGCGGGCCCGATCCTCAACGACCTGTACACGGTCGCGCTCTACCAGGCGGCGGGGTCCGTCCAGCTGCCGGGCGCGGAGGCGTGGGTGCGCGCGGCGTACGCGGGCCTGCTCTGGAACCTGGGCCCCGACCCCGTCTCGCGGCTCGTGGGCCAGTTCTGCTGCATCCAGGTCGGGAGCGCGCTGGTGCTCGACGCCGGCGCGGCCACGCTGCGCACGGACCCGGTCCTGTCGGCCTGGTTCATCCTGACCGGGCTGGGCGTCGTGCTGCTGCTGGCGCGCTAAAAAAGCGGTGGAAACTCGCGGGTCAGCGCCGCGCGCACGGGGCGCCGCGCACGGCCCGATGTTCCCCAGCAACTGGGACGCGTACAGCGGGCCGAACCGCAAGAAGCCCAAGACGTTCCTGGAGCAGGTGTCGGAGCGCGCGTCGGAGCACGCGCAGGCCAAGGACGAGCGCGTCGGCTTCGTGTCGGACCTGTACAGCACGATCCGCCGGAGCCTGAACCAGGACGCCCCCGCCCCGGACGCGGCCTGCGCGGAGCTGGACATGGACCACATCCTGTCGCGCGTGCCGTACCGGGACATGCTGGAGAACCTGTTCGCGGACACGGGCGAGCCCGGCGCGGCGCCCGACCTGCCCATCATCACCAAGGTGTACGAGGAGAGCTTCATGCGGCAGCCGGCGGCGGGCGAGCGGCCGTGCGCGATGGCCGAGCAGTGCGAGTGCCGCTTCGTGGACCGGCAGGCGCCCTTCACCGCGGTCGAGTTCCGCCTGCCCGGCGACCCCGAGACGCCCCAGCTGTGCGTGCTGTGCTCGCGGCGGGCCACGCAGAAGATGTTCTACGACATGTGAGCCCCATTGTTTTTTTATTTGATTGGTATAGAAATGACATGTGGCGGGCAGGTGTTACGCAGGCAAAGCCCCCAAGGCCGTGATTCAGCGGTACGGCAACATCTTCGGCCAGCCGGGCGAGTACAGCGCCGAGTGCATGCTGGTGTGCCCGCAGGGTCTGGGCCTGCACGCGATGCCCCTGCCGTGCATGTCCCACCAGCGGAGCCGGTACAGCGTGGTCACCCAGGGCAGCGTCAAGACCCTCCGGCAGCACCGGGTGAGCCACGAGGCTTTTGCGACCCCTTCGGACACACCGCGGCGCTGAGGGTCCAGCGCCTGCAGCCGGGCGGCGCCTTCAGGCAGCTCCCGCCCGCCTGCGAGTCCGAAGGGGAACGCGAGACAGACCCCGGGGCCTACGTGCCCGCCTGCGCCGCGCTCGACGCCCACGTCCGCCGGGTGCACTGGCTGGCGCGCGAGGGCCGGATCGACGCCCAGACCGCCGAGCGCCACCTGAACGCGCACCTGGCCGCCGCGAGCCTGCCGCCCGAGGCCGCGCGCCTGCCCTGGGTGCGCTGGCTGGCGATGCCGCTCACCGACGCCCCGCAGTTCGGGAACCTGCCCGACCTCTGGCCGCCCCTGCACCAGGCGCTGTCGGCGCCGGAGTTCCGGGCCCAGCCGGGCCTGCCCGGGCTGATCCTGCAGACGCTGCCGTGCTTCCGGCGGCCCGCCCCGTCCGGCGGGGGCGAGCCGTCCCCGCCGCCCGCCCCCGCCGAGGGCCTGGCGCCGCTGCTGATCAACCTGGCGCTGGCCCTGCTGCTCGGGCTGTACCCCGACGCCACCGCCAAGCCCCAGTTCCGCGTGCGGGCGCGGGTGTTCGGGAGCCTGCACGCGGTGCTGACGGCGGGGCCCGAGGCGCAGGAGCGCTTCGTGCGCGCCCGACTGGCGCTGGCGACGCTGGCCCTGATGGAATACCTGGCGCGCGTGCTGCCCGCGCTCATGCCGGTCGAGGAGGAGCTTCTGCGGCACACGTTCGGCATGGGCGCCTTCTTCGAGCAGGTGCCGCTCCTGTGCAGCGAGTTCCGCTCGGCGCTGGCGGGGCTGGCCCGCGAGCCGGGGTGGCGCCCGCTGGCCGAGGCCGACTGGGCCGAGCTCGACGCGCGCGCGGCCGAGGCGGTGGAGCGCGCCGCCCGGGTGAAGCGCAAGCCGCCCCGCCCGTGCGAGCCGCGGCGCCCGGCGGAGGAGGCCGCCCCAGAGTGGCGCACGGCCCTCGCCTGCCCCGCCGTGCCCTCGGGCTCGCCCGACGACTACAAGATCCTCGCGCACGCGTACCGGCTCCCGAACCACGGGGCCGACGTGGAGCGGTTCCACGCGCTCATCCAGCTCGGGAGCCTGCCGCCCGGCCTGGCCCGGCTGCAGCGGGAGGCCCTGGCGCGCCAGAGCGCGGACTGGCGCTGCGTCTGGATGCGGGCCCGGCTGCACATGTGCCCCGCGTGCCTGGCCCGGCGCAGCGTGTCGGTCCTGCGGCACGAGCTGCGGGTGGACACGCTCAGCGGGCGGCTGGCGTGCTCCGAGTGCCGCTGCCCGGAGGTGCTCGCGGTGGACCTGCTGGCAAGTGTTGGCTTGATTTGTACTGCATTTTTATTGCAGGCGACTGACATGGTCATGGCAGGGAAGGTGCATGACCATCAAGTCCGTCAGCTACATCCTGTGCCCCTGCTGCTGCTCGATCCACCAGTACCACAGGGGCAGCGAGCGGCCCTGGGTGCTGGCCTGCTGCGCGCCCAAGCCCCCGGCGCGCAGGGAGCGGCCCCCGCCCATCAAGTGCGCCGTCTGCAACGAGTGAGTCCAGGACGCCCCGCCCCGCACGCACGCACGCTGACGCCCCGGATGCGCGGCAGGAAGCACCAGCCCCCCCTCGTGGAGCGGATCGACCACCTGACGGGCGAGATGCAGCAGTTCGGCTTCTGCTTGCGGCACACGCCCCCGCGCCCGTTCCTCGACCGGTGCGCGAGCGCCAAGGAGCTGATGGCCTGGGGCGCGCACGTCCGGCGCGGCCTGCCCTGGCTCCGAGAGCCCGCTCCGTGAATCGCGCGCGATTTATTTAAATCGGCACCCGGCCGCGCGCGCCGCATGGCTGTCGTCACGGGCAAGGTCCCGGAGGGCGAGTGGCTGGGCGTGGCGTTCTCGCGCGGCCACATGGGCACGCTGCACGACGACGTGGTCATGGCGGCGACCATGGGCGCGTACGTGCACTGCGAGCTGGTGCGCGGCCGCGGGCGGGCCGTCTCCAGGGTGTACACGTCCTTCGACGCCGGCGGGGGGTTCGTGCCCTCGATGAACCGGCCCAGCCCGCCGCACTGGGCCCTGTTCGCGATCCCGGTGGCCAACCCGGACGCCGTGCACGCCACGCTGCTCACGGTGCTCTCGCTCAACCTGCCGTACAACCGCCGCGACCTCTGGCAGTGCTGGTTCAAGGCGATGCTGCCGTGGGAGACCGAGCTGGACTGCGAGCGGCCCGAGACCTGGAAGACCACGGGCGTCTTCTGCTCGCAGGTCGCGCTCCTGCTGCTCCGGCTCTTCGCCCGCCGCGGGGACGTGGTGCTGCCCGCCGACACGCGCGCGCTCGTGGAGGCCACGCACAGCCGGGGGTGCTCGCCCAACACGCTGTACGGGCTGCTGAGCCGGGCCTGCCCCCGTGTGTTTTGAAGCGCCTGCTGTAATCGTTTTTTTTTGCGTGGCGCCGCGCGCGTTTTTTTTTTCACGACGGGCGGTTCGAAACACACGGGAGCGCCTGCCATTTGGGGATCGAGTCAACCCGATGAGGACCATCAGCACCGCCACGAAGACCGCCGACGAGACCGCGCCCGCCAAGGAGGACAAGCCCGAGGACGAGGCCAAGCCCGCCAAGCCGGTAAAGCAGGCCAAGGAGGACAAGCCGGCCAAGGAGGACAAGCCGGCCAAGGAGGACAAGCCCGCCAAACAGGACGCGGCGCAGGACGAGGAGATGAGGGACGAGGCCGACGACGAGGGCGAGGAGGAGGAGGAGGGCGAGGTGGTCGAGAAGAAGAAGCCCAAGCGGAAGGCCCCGAGAAAAGCGCTGGGCAAGAAGGCCAAGGGCGAGCGCAAGCGCGGGCCGGCGCGCCCGTACCGCAAGCTGCCGCAGGAGACGCTCGAGTCGCGGATCAAGAAGCTGCAGAAGCGCATCGAGCGCACGAGCGCCCAGGCGGAGGAGGGCCGGACCTTCCTGAGCAAGTACACGCGCGAGCAGGCGTTCCGGGACTCCGAGGCGGTCCCTGTGGCCGCCTGAGGGCGGGCCGCGCAATGAAGAAACGCGATCCGTGCCCACCTCGAGCCGAGGGCCGTTCCGAGGGCAGCGTATTTATTACCACGCGGCGCGCCCGCGGCGTTACATGTGCAGGCTTACGGGCCAGAAGTTGCTGGTGGAGTCGCCCGCAATCTATGCGTCCCCCGACATGCAGGCCTACATCACGCAGGAGCTGAACCGCCCGTGCAAGCGCTGGGTGGTGGACGTGCTGAGCGGAACGCGCGAGGCCGCCGAGGTCCGCCTGCGCACCGCCGACTTCGTGCTGCTGCCCGACACGGAGCGCGTGAACCGCTACGGGCGCGCCCCGACGGACGCGCTCGCCAAGCCCCAGCCCGGGCAGCGCCCCGGGTCGGCGCCCGCGCAGGACCAGACCACCGTGGCGCGCGCGCGGCTCCTCTGGGGCGGACGCAAGCCCGCAGCGGCCCCCCAGCGCCCGCCCGTGCGGTACTGGAGCACCGTGCGCCACCGCCAGGTCCGCTGGTGCCCCGGCTGGCCGGGCCAGGCGCCCCCGCCGGAGCCCGCGCGCGCGTGGGACGAGGCCGCGCCCGCCCCGCCCGTCGAGCAGGTCAACTGGCTGGCCATCGCGACCGAGCCCGGCCTGCAGAGCCTGCGGGACCTGCGCGGCCGGCACCTGCCCATGCTGCGGCGGATGCTCCGGCAGTGCCGGAAGCGGATACGCGAGGAGACGGGCGTGGCCGAGGAGGAGGTGATGGCCTACGTGCACTACCCGCCCAGCGTGTACCAGCTGCACGTCCACTTCGCCTACCCGTACGCGCAGTACAACCACCGCGACGTGTTCCGCATCCACAGCCTCGCCACCGTGATCAACAACCTCGAGATCGACCCGGACTACTACCAGAAGGCGCGCCTGCAGGTGTCGCTCGGGCGCAACTCGGCCCTGCACCAGATCTGCGCCAGCGAGCCCGCGCAGCCGGAGTGGCAGGGCCAGCGCCGGAAGTCAATTTGAGCGCGGGCTCCTGCCGTATATAAATCGCGGGGTCCACGCGCCCCGCAGTAGCAAGTGATCTTGACACATGGCGAACAAGCGCGTCCACCCGAAAGCTCCCGGCGCAGGCAAGCGCAAGAACCGGGCGCCCCCTCCGGGCCAGAACAAGAAGCACCGCCAGCAGCCCGTGCCGCCGGCGCCGGAGCCCCCTGCTCCGGCCCCGCCCGTGCCCCGCAGGTTCATCCTGCCCCGGTGGCGCCCCGCGCCCGCCCCGCCCCAGCCGCCCATCCCGCCGCCCCAGCCGCCCCAGCCAGTCCAGCCCCCGCCCCCGCCCCCGCGCCGCAACGCGAAGGCCAAGGCTGCCCAGCCGCAGCCCGCGCCGCCGCAGCCCCCGCCCGACCAGAACCTCGCGGCCGTTCTGGCCCAGGTCCTCGTCGCGCAGCGGGGCGCCGCCGCACAGTGGTCCAGCGGCTTCTGGAACTTCCTCGCTGTCCTGACAGTGGTCTCGCTGCTGCTCCTGATCGGCTCGGTGATGCACGCGACGGCCTCGGGCGTCCTGCACGCGATCTCGTCGGCCCTGGCCCCGCTCGCGGGCGCGTACGCGCGCCCCAGCCCCGTCAAGGCCCACCTGCCGCTCCAGATCAAGGACGCGCTCGGCGTGCCCGCCAAGGCCGCCGCCGGTTGGAAGCTGTCACCGCGGTCCAAGTGATCCGCGGGGCCCGCCCCTGACCGGCGAACTTGCCAATAAACGCCGCTCATCTTACGGCCCCGGCCCGGCCCGCGCGCCAGGGGACGGGCGCGTTTTCCCGCGCGCGCGCGCGTATTCAAACACGGGGACGGGCACGCGGCGCGCCCGAGCAGGATGGACAGAGTCAGACACAGAATCCCTTTCCCGTGCGCAGTGTACTCCAGGAAGCGAATGGCCGAGCCATATGTAAGCCCGCGTCCTTTTCCGTTTGCGACGCCCGAGCACGCGCGCTGATCTGACGCCTAGGCAGGTTTTCAGCCACATGTGCACCCGTTATCTGGAAAAGGAGCTCCCGCCCTCCCTCTGTGTCGGCGATGTCCAGCCCTCCTGCCACGCGGCGTGGGTCGCGCGCGCCATGCGCAGCCCGGTGCTGGTCCTCGTGGCCGGCGACGTGGCGCACACCGTGAGCCCGGACCGGGGCAGCGCGAAGGGCAAGCAGGGGCAGTCGATGCGGTTCCTGTACGCAGGTCGCCCCCGACGCCCCGCGCGAGCCCCCGCCCCGATCCCCTCACGCCCGCGCCCGGCAGGTTCCGAGTTCGAGCGCAACCGTGCGGTGGGCTGGAGCCCGCACGAGGAGCTCGAGCAGGGGTTCGTGCAGATGCACTTCTACAGCTCGGTGACGGTCTTTGCGCGGGACAGGCGCGACTGCGTGTGGCGCCCGCGCGACACGGCGCCGGTGGCCTCCAGCCTCGTCGTGCTGCCCCGCGTGCTGCCCGAGTCGCACCTGGCGTGGCTGGCGGAGCTCTTCGAGCACGCGGTGCTCAAGAGCGCGCACGACAGCACGTGGCTCGTCGAGCGGGACGGGGGGGCCGACGCCTACTGCGAGAGCGGCCTGCAGCCCCGGCGCATCCTGAAGCTCAGGCGCCTCCGGGCGCAAAGGGAGGCCGAGCGCGCCGAGCAGGAGCCGCCCAAAGCCCAGAAGCAGGAGCCCGAGCGGGCCGAGCGGGCCGAGCAGGAGCCCCCCAAGCCCAAGCGCCACAAGCTGGCCTAGGCGCACGCGCCGAACGCGCCGGACAGCGCGCGCGCGACCGTGCGCCCGCTGCGGAGGGGCATCCGGACCGACGCGAGGCGCGAGACCTCCCGCGTCTTGACCGTGTCCTGCCTGCAGTAGGCCCCCAGCTCGTCCCAGCGCCCCTCGCGCGCCAGGGCCACCGCATCCCCGCCGGTGCCGGTCTTGGCGTCCAGCCCGTTGGCCGCCAGCACCGCGTTGAGGGAGAAGCTGGACTCGAAGCCCAGGCGGCAGGCCTCGTATAAATCGTACAGCTTGAGCGCCCAGGCGCCGACGCGCGCGTCCGGGATGCCGTACCGCGCCTGCAGGAAGGGCAGGTCGAAGCGCGCCCCGTTGAAGGCGCACAGCCGGGGCGCCCCGTCCAGCAGCGCGAAGAAGGCCTCGGGCGTGTCCCCGTCCGCGCCGCGGAAGAAGAAGGTCAGGTCCACGCCGGCGTCGGGGTCGTAGGCGCACGCGCACGTCACGTCGTCCACCTCGGGGTCCAGCCCCGTGGTCTCCAGGTCGAACGCCAGCATGCGAGAGGGGCGCGCGCGCACGGGGCTTTATACAGGCAGTCGGGGATCACACGGCGGTCTCTAGCCGGAGCGCACACGCCTGCAGGAAGAACTCGATCTCCTTGGCCTGGCGCTCCTCGATGGCCCGCAGCCCTTCCCCGAGGCCTAGCGCGTCTTTCTTGCTGATCTCGCGGATCATGCGCACCAGGTCGCGGCTCAACGGCTTGCCGGGGGGCTTGGGCACCATGACGCACACGCCTCGCGGGCGAGGGGCTGTACCCCCGCGTTTCGAACGCTTTACTCGGCATATTTAAGAGCGCCGCCGGCGAGGCGCTCAGACGAAACTTCACATCTTTTCGTTTTTTTACCGGAGCTGAGTGGAAGAGCAAGCAGATAAGAGTCTTTGATGGCACGCGGACGCAGAGCACCGGTTGAAGGGGATAAGCCTCTTGAACCTTGTGCTGACATGATAGTGCGGTATAATGAGACCACTTTCAAGAAAGAATCGCTGGCAGAAGGATTGTCATCGCGGGTTTTGGCCACTGTCATGGAGGCGTACAATGACTACCTTGACACCCCCGAAGCTTCTTACGATGAGAAATTGTTGATGTTCCCAAAAGCTCTGATAGAGTGGTGCAGGCGGAACGACGATACTGGGAATAACGTACTGGTCGTAGCCCAGCTTGTAAAGAGCAGGAAGAGTGCCGGGAAAGTGACACCCACACAGGTGTTGTTGGCGCTCTCGATAGCTAAACTGATGCCCGACCATGCCTTGTTTCAAGAGCGCATGTTTTACATGGGCGATGTCAAGCCGGAGGAGGTCAACAACCATTCTTTTCCGTTTGATGTGCAAGCCGCTGTGCCGTACAGCCCCAAGACCGCAGTCTCTGCCCTGGTACTGAAGACAATCGTGGAGAAGAAGGACAAGGGCGAGGATTACATGCCTCTGCTCAAGGAATTCGTTGGGAATTTCAAATTCTCCAGAGGAGAGCGGGCTTGTAGCCATCAAAAGTTTACCTGGGGCTATTACGCAATGAACTCGGCCATTAGGGGGACCTACACCGATCCTGAAAGCGAAGAGACAAAAGCAATGACGGTCGATTTGATCATCCCTTTGGCCAGGAGCAATGCTGACGTAGCGGCTCTGTTCAGACAGGTAGAGGGGTACGCATTGGCAACAGACATCCTGACACACGGGGAATATCTGAAGATGGAATCAGAGGCCCAGAAATTGTTTATGCTCCTTGAACACAAGGCAAGCAAAAAGAGGGCGCGCGAGAGCTCAGGAAGGGGCGCACAGCAGGGAGAGGCAGCGGGGGGCGACTTATCGGAAGAAGAGGAAGAGCAGAACGTGTTCATCTATTCAGATCATGGTGGCGTCTTTCCCAACCCAGTCGACACGGTGTTGATGAAGTATCTCGAGAAACACCACGGCAGGCCCCCTAATCCACAGGAGGACCAGAAGTTGGAAAAATACAAACTTCTTCGTGATCCTATCCCTGCTTGGTTTGACGACCTCAGGGGTACAAGGAGGGAGAAAAACCTCCTGCCAAACGCGATAGAGGGGGTAGTATGGTTCATAGAAGCAGCCTTCCAAATGCCATCGTCAGTGAGGAAATATGCAAAGCCTCTCCACCCCGACATCAAAATTGTTTGGCAACCAGACGGAGTACACCCTTTGAGTCCGACTATCAAACAGAAGTTGCTGGGCATCCTGCACAATGCTTTGTTTTTGGCAGAGAGTAAGGCGGAAAGCAGCATCATGTTTGCTTATGCCTGCCTGCGGAACCAAGCAGAGGTGCTCAGCGAGGCTGTCAACAAAGTTGTTGTAAACAGGACTTGCGTAGACAAGCTGCTGGATACGATTCGCGTCTTGGATGATCCAACGCGCGTCAGAATCAGAAACAGCGATTCAGTGTACGAGTTTTTTTACAGCTTGGGGTGGATCTTCCTTCGTGAATTGGTGCGGAAGGCCAGCGACCATTGGAACAAACTCTTGCTTTCGAGAAACTGCACCTGGCAAAACAGTGTCAGCTTTTGGGAGAAGGATAGGCTCAAGGCAGCAATGTACGAGGATACTGACCAGAACAAGGCAACGCTAGAGAGGGCGGAAAACGTTTTGAAAGAACAGGCCCACCGCATGGCACAGAAAAGATTTCTGTTGAACGTGAATGGCACGCCCGTTTTTGTAGGCGTCTGCCACACAAACGTGAGCCGCGACGCAACCAACATCGAATGCTTGCTTCACGTTAACGAGGCAGTGTACTCCCGGTGGGGGCAGGTTTCAACGCTGGAACCAGATGACAGTATCAGCAAGATGCCAAGGATCCCGTCAGGAAACAAGTGGCACAAGTATGTGGTTCGCGTGATCGAAAAGCTAAACATGTACAATGAGCAGGTCCCTGTTGCAATTCGCAACCTGATCAAGTTTTTCGAAGAGTGGGCGGATGACCTGGCGGTAGCAGTCGTGCAAATTTTCATGTTCAAATTCTCTGCACAGGAGTTGTACGGCTTCAATCCCGAAATCATGGGGGTCCTGAACAAGTATCAGCTCCATGAGTTGTCCAGCACAGCAACTATTACACAGTTGTTGAAAGACATAGGGGATACAGCGTACGTGAAGGAGCATCTCGCTTTTATCAGGGCCGACCTCTTGAGAGGCATTGCCTATGCAGGTTTGCTTCCTGTCTATCAGCAGTGTGATCCCGACAACGCAGACAGCGATTGGATCATGCAGAGGATCCACTGGTTGGAGGTCAGCGAGGGCCAACTGAGGCTCAACCCGCGCATCTTGCACCTGAGCCCAACCGACATGTCGGTCCGCGACGACGAGAAATCGTTCCATTTGGCGGACCACCAGCCCCGCGACCCTTTTGCGCCCCGCCCCGCCCAGGCCTGAAAAGGCCACCCTTGCCCCTCGCCGCCCCAGCGCGCCTGCGTCAGGACCACCCCCCGCATTAACCTGTGAGCGGGCGAGCCCTGCCAGCGCGCGCTCGGGGCGGCCAGGGGCTGCTCCGGTAAAAACAATAGAATAAACCTTGATCTTCGTTGAACACGCCGTATAAAACACACGGCTGCCAGGCCGCGCGCGATGCGCCTGCGAGACACGGGGCTGGCCTTGCTGGCAGCCTGGGTCCTCCTGCGCGCGCCCGTGGCGCACGCGCTGCTCCCGCTGTACTACGGCCAGGTGCTGGCGGACGCCGTGGGCTTCCTGGGCGGCGCGACCGCGGACCCCGACGGCTCGTATGTGCTGGGGTCGCGGGCGGCCCTGGAGCTCGAGCAGCAGCTGAAGCGCGTGATCGGCGCGGACGAGGCGCGGGACCTGAACATCACGGAGGTGCGGGGGCTGCCCGACGCCCAGCTGTACCGGCTGCTCACGCTGGCGGCGCTGGGCAACTTCACGACCGCGCGCGCGTCGAGCTGGCAGCAGCCGGTGCGAGTCTCCGTCGTGCCCGAGACAGGGCTGTTCGTGCTCAGCGGGACGGACAGCTCGAGCGACGCGGCGCTGCGGGTGCTCCTGCTGATCATGTGCGCCGTGATGTTCAAGCGGTGGATGGAGGACGAGGTCCGCGCGCAGGCCGGCGAGCAGGCGGGGAAGGCCGCGACCGAGCAGAAGATGGCCGAGACCAAGAGCGAGTAAAAAAAACGGGTTCAAAGTGACGGGGCGCGGGCGGGCGCGGGGCGGGCGCCTGGATGCCGTCCTCGGGCGCGAAGCCCAAGAAGCCGACGCAGGAGGAGCTGGACGAGGAGCGGCTGCGGGAGATCGAGGCCAAGGTCAAGGAGCTGCTGCAGCTGATCTCAGAGGGACACGACAGGGAGAAGGCCGACGCCGCGCTGGGGGATGCGCGGGCGAGGCGAGACGAGCAGGCGGGCAACCGCAAGGAGCGCATATACCACAGGGAGCGCGTGGGCAAGTCGATCCCCATGACGCAGCACACGAGCGCGCACCTGAAGCTCGCGTCGGCGCTCAGGCTGCGGATCCAGCTGGGCGAGTACGCGCAGGAGCTCGAGGACAGCCTGGCGCGGCTGGCGGAGGAGCAGGTGGAGGTGCTGGAGCGGAAGCTGAAACGGGCGCGCTACTGACGGGAAAATATTTATGGGGCGGCGCGGGATGCGCGGGCACAGCATGTCCGGTGCCGCCAAGCACCCCATGAAGATCCCGCTCACCCCGGGGCAGGCGGTGACGGTGCACGGTTGGATCCGGGCGCGCCGGTGCCTCACCTGGGGCGACGTGCTGTCGAATGACGCGCTCACGTTCAAGTTCCTGCTTGCCACGGCGCGCCTGCCGGAGCAGACGCTGTTCACGCTGCAGCCGGATCTGGACTCGTGGGTCAAGGCGGAGCGCGCGACGCTGGAGGACGCGCCGCACATGCTGGCGTGGGGCGCGCACCCGATCCGGGACTTCCGCGCGGACCTGGCGGACCTGATCCGCATGGGGTGGAGCCCGGACACGTTCAAGCGCCTCGGGGTCAGCATGGACGACCTGACCGGCGTGGGCCTCACGCCCGACACGATGCTGCTGTTCGGGTTCACGCTGCACGGGTGGGCCACGCTGGGGATGACGCGCGCGTTCGCCGAGAAGATCCCGGTGCACACCCTGTTCCGGCTGTTCCGGGTGCCCCGGCCCGACGTGCTGGCGAGCCTGCGCTGAAAAAAAAACGGTTCATGCAGCGGGGTACGCTCCCTCGGCGCGAGAGGCACGCAACCCATGTCCGATGCCGCGCGCGAGACGAGTCACGAGGAGCCACTTACCTTGGCGGGTGAGGGCCTCGACCTGCAGCTCAAGCGAGTGGAGATCAACATAAAGAAGGCAGATCTGGAGATCAAGCAGGTGGAGCTGGAACTGAGAAAGATTGATATCAATTTGAAAAAGGCAGAGATGTTTGAGAGGGAGATGAATTCGCTGGAGAAGGCACACGATTTGCTCGACACGCTGGAAGGATACGAAGGCGACGGAGAAAGGCTTATAAAGAGGAAAGTGCTCGACTTTATCGAGAGGTGCAGCAAGTTTGCCAAGAAAATGACAGCGGTGGATGATGATTAAACACATCATCAAACCGACTGCTTGGAGATCTTGATGTCGAGCATCTCGTGCGGGCGCGCGGCCGCGATCGCGATCGCGAACACGCGGTAGGCGTCGAAGATGCGCGGGTTGTCGTCGTCGCGGAAGTAGGGCTTGACGCGGGCCACGAGCTTGGTCTTGTCGCTGGAGACGTTGCCGTAGCCCCTGCTGTGGAACTTTTCCCGCGTCTGCGCGGAGCTGTCGAGCGCGACAGACGTCTGGACCATTCCCGTGCCCCCGAGGTCCAACTCCGGGTCCACGTTGGGCGGCACGGCGACAGGCAAGGACCTGCCGTCTCTCTTTGTGACCCTCTCCATCGTCCAGCCATTCACATACTTCTTTCGCCGTCCGTCGTGGTGGAAGCAGTCCTTCTCGAAGGGCCAGTACCACTGGATGAGATCCCCGGGAAACACCTCAAAGTCCCCGTTCATCACCGTGCGCAGGCCCCCGATCATGACCGTGACCATCGTGTCGCCCGTGTTCGGGTGGGCCCAGCCGAGCGTCTGCGCGAACCCGACGGGGATCTGGTCTGCCATGATCGGGAGCCAGAGAGGCATCCTCTTCTTGTCCTCCTCCGAGAAGGCCCAGAATTTTTGGGCGAGTATATTGTTTTCATCGTCGACGCCTTCCTGGCACCGGTCGCCATCCATAAACCAGTTGATGATGTCCTTCTTCTCCTGCAGCGTGCGCGCGTAGTGGTTCATGTACTTGATCATCTTGAGCGGCACCTTGCCGTCGTTGTCCATCGAGAGCTGCCCGAGGTTGCTGATCACGCGCGGGTACGCGTTGTTGGTGCGCTTCTTCGTGACGGTGCTGACCCACGGGCGCCCGATGCCCACCACGAACTCGTCCTTGTGGATGCAGTAGCGGTACTTGTGCCGCTGGAGCTCCTCCTGGTCGAGCGCGGTGGGCATGGTGAAGTTGAGCATGTCGTCGGTGGAGACCCGGCACTGCTGGTGGTGCCTGCACGACGTGTCGAGCCGCGTGTTGGTCGCGGAGGCCAAGCTGGGCTGGTACGGGAGCAGGTCTGTCATTCTTCCAGCGGCGCCGCGCGGCGAGCTTTTATATACGCTCCGCAGTGTTTCCTGTCCCAACGCAGGCTACAACCCCGGGTCCGCGCCCGCCAGCCGGTAGAGCGCGTACAGCGAGCCGGCGAGCACCAGCCCGAGCACCGCGGCCCACCCGTGGGAGCGCCCGGTGCCGGAGCGGCGGACCACGACGACGAAGCCGGACAGGCTCTCGGTGGAGGCCTCGACGTCCACCTCGACGAACGGGAAGCGCGTGCGCAGGCGCTGCGAGAGCCGGTCGGACCAGGCCGCGCAGTCGTACACCTCGAGGCAGTCGGGCGCCCGCGCCACGACGCGCGAGCCGGTGTCGCGCGCGCGCACCATCTGCAGCACGCACTGGTGGACGGCCTGCATAGCAGCGAGGCGCTGCTGGGGGCGTTTTATATGAAGATCGTGATGTCCAGCGGATCCCGTGGGGACGCGGGGTAGGACTCCGGGTCGGGGGCGTCGTCCACGGGGCAGCCGCGCCGCGACGCCGGGTACGCGGGCGCGGCCCAGGCGACGATCGATTCGATCATGTCGAGGAGCCATCCGGGGGCGAGCCCGCCGGCGTGCATTCAGGCGCGATCGGCGCGCGCGTGCTTATATATTGGGCCCTTTTTCGTCGGCCCCCGTGCAAATGCAGGGCGCGTTCAACGTGGACTGGGACAACGTGCTGGACGAGAACGGCCTCGACGAGGAGACGACCCGCCTGTACCGACAGAAGACGGACGAGCTCGAGGTCGCGCGTCACAACGCCGCCGCGCGCGACGCGCATGGGCGAGGGAGGGGCAGAGGGCGCGGGTACGGCCCGCCGGGGCGCGGGCGCGGGCGCGGGCGCGGCAGGGGGGCGCTGGTGGCCCGCGAGGGTCCTGAGGAGAGACAGCCGGAGGCGCCCGCGAAGGCCAGGATGGTCTTGGGCATGGACGGCGATGACGGGGGGTTTGAAGATGCTGATGAATTGGAGGAAGATGAGGACGAGGAGGACGAGGAGGAAGAGCAAGAAGACGACGAAGACGAGGAACTGGACGACGTTGCAGACGATGAAGCCGATGCGGGCGGGGGAGGCGGCGCGCCAGCCCCTGGGCCCGCCCCCGGTCCAGCACCACCCGCACACCGGGAGCCCACGAAGCTGCCCATGCCGCACCCGCCGGCGCAGACCTTCCGGCTGCGGGGCAAGCAGTTCTACGTGGTGCCGGGGGCGGCCAAGCCCCGCGAGGGCCTTTTCGGGCACTACCTGACGCCCTTCACCGTCAAGGACGACGAGTGCATCCCGTTCCCCAGCCCGGAAGGGTACGACCCGAACCAGCCCCGTGCGGTCGACAACGTGTTCATCGAGGCCGGCTGGCCGGGCCAGCCCTGGCCCAGCAGGCAACTGGTGGAGGCGGTGGAGCCCGCCTGGGAAGAGGAGGAGGCCAACTGGATCCCGAACGATGTGACCGAGGACACGGCCGGCTGGAGCGCCCCGTTGCTGGACGCGTACAAGGATGCGGTCTCCAAGGTGCCCCGCGCGGAGGCCAGCGTGCCCTTCATGATCGAGCGCGCGCGGTACGCGGCCGTGAGGAACACCGTTGCCCGCGCCCGGTACTTCCACATCGGCCCGCCCGGGTGCCCCGACCCGAGCCTGCCGCCCAACGTCGAGGCGTGCCGCCCCGGCGTGGACTTTGTGGCGTGCCCGAGCCCGCTGGACGCGCCCGAGTACTACGAGATCGGCAGCGACTACCTGAAGCGCGCGGTGGAGGAGGGCGAGGCGCTGGACTTCGAGTTCGCCAAGCGCATGCAGGGGCTGCTGGGCGTGGCGCAGGAGTCGGTCTGGGCGTGCCTGGACCCGAGCTTCAACCCCGCCGACCGCCCCGGCGCGCTCGAGCGCTTCTCGGCCGGGTACACGGCGACGTTCTACAAGACGGTCGCGTGGCAGGACCAGCAGGACCCGCGCGCGGTCGCGACCGAGGCCCTGCAGCAGCACAAGGCGTTCTGCGAGGAGTGGGTGCACAAGCACTACCGGACCCTCACGCCGCTCGTGACGGCCGCGGCCGAGGCGCTCGTGGCGGACTTCTACGAGTCCGTGCAGCACCAGATGCGGCCCGGGTGGGCGCTGGACGTGCAGCAGTACGCGCGGCTGCTCATGCGGCACCCCACCCTGTCGCAGTACTTCGGGCTGTGCCTGCAGAGCTACATGACGAGCCTGGACCAGGCGCGCCCCGGGCGGAACTCGTCGTACAAGGTGATGAACACGGCCACCATGCTGCGGTTCCAGTCGTTCAAGCGCTTCGTCAAGGAGCTGCAGGCGCGCGAGGCCGACCTGGGCAAGCTGTACGCGACGTTTGCGGGCCTGGAGAACTTCCACTTCCACCCGTACCTCGTGGACTGGCACTCGATCGCCGGGCAGCTGCCGGAGGCGCACCGGTTCTTCGCGCGCCCGCAGGACAACATGCTGCTCAAGCGGCTCCGGAACCCGCAGGGGGCGGGGCGCGCGCCGTGGCTGGTGGGCCGGGAGTAGGCTTTCATTGCTCAGGCGTCCTTCAGAGGGAGCCCGTACAGCACGGCGCTGCGGTACGCGCGCAGGTTGGGGTCCTGCTGCGGGATGTAGTAGCCGAAGACCAGGCGCGGCCTGATGGCGTTCATGTTCAGGAAGGCCCGGGCGAGGACCTCCTGCGTGAAGTGGGGCGGGCGCAGGAACTCCCCGCACGCGCGGAAGAGGTGCCCGCGCGGCGACTCGGGGTCGGGCGCCACCGAGAGGCGCGCGAGGAAGAGCGGCTGGTTGTGGGCGTCCTGTATGAACACGTTGCTCTCGGAGGCCGAGCCGGTGAACATGCACCCGCGCCCGCGCCCGAACAGCGTGCTGTACTCGAACGTGACGAGCGTGCAGTTGGCCGAGCGCTTGGGCTCGCTGGTCCGGAGCAGCTTGAAGTGCGGGACCGACAGGCAGTGCGAGAGCGCGAGGTGCTCGGGCGTGTGGATGATGCGCTGGCCCAGCTCGAACGGGATGTGGGGCATCTTGATCTGGTAGTGCATGAACGCGTCCACCGCGGGGATCGCGAACACGAGGCGGACAAGGAGGGCGAGCAGGAGGAAGGGGCCCATCGGGGGGTTGGGTGGCGCGCGGCGGGCGAGCTGCGCGCCCCGCGGGGTTCGAGCGGCGTTTTTAAGACACTAGGGTTTATTACAGCAACCTACGCGGGGGCCCGTGCGGGGCTTCTACTCCTCCGCCTGCTGGGCCTGCTCGGCCTGCTCGGCCTGCTCGGCCTGCTCGGCCTGATGGTCCTGTAGGTCCTGAGGCAGATCAAGCTGAAGAGCGTTCCACCTGTTCCGAAAAAACCAGTTCGTCCACACATTCGAAGTGATAGGGAGAGCCTGGCGCTCGACCACAGGAGCCCCAGGGGCAGCAACGTTGGATGGGACAGCAGTGGCGGCGGGACGAAGCGGGGTCTGCGGCGGGGTCTGGTACATTTCGAAGGTCCTAGATGACAATACGACACCCGTCCAGCTTTTATAACACCCACGCGCCCGCCAAACGCGCGTGCCCGGGTTTGCCCCGGTCGCCCCCGCCAGTATAAAACGCGCAATCCGGGCGCCCCCTGGCTGAGCATGCTGTGCCGCGTAGTCGACGGCGTCTTCGAGGACAAGCGGGTCGCGTCCTGCGTGCTGCTGACCTGGCTCTGCACGGTCATCGTGGTCTTCAAGCAGCTGGGCATGTTCGACTCGGCGTACATGAACTTCGGGCCGAGCCCCAAGACGGTGTTCATGACCGTCGTGCTGGACACGTGGTACCGGTGGGGGCTCGTGGCGTGGTTCACGTTCATCAACACGTGCATGAACGACTTCTTCAGCGACGCCATCTCGCCCTGGCTGCTCAACACGGTCATCGACCACAAGGCGCGCTACCTCAACTACCCGAAGCTCGTGTGCCTCCTGATCTCGCAGGTGTGGTCGGTCTACTGCGCCGTGATGGGCGTGCTGGGCCTGATGGTCGCGCTGAGCCAGATCGACTTCGTGATCATCCGGCTGCTGGCCGACCTCACGGTGAACACGTACACGAACCTGAAGTTCATGCAGCACAAGGTGTACGACCGGACCAAGTACTACAACCTGGACGGCGAGCGCGGGTCGCACGAGATGCAGAGCTTCTCGATCACCGAGGACGAGCTCGAGGACTGCGGGTAGTGTATTAAACGGCCCGCGCGGCGGGGCGCGCACGCATGGCACTGTCGCGCGAGAAGATGGTGCTCGCGGTCCGGATCATCGCGTTCGTCATGCACGCCGCGATGGCCGTGGTGATCGTGTCGCTCATGTTCGCCTGCCGCGTGCAGGCGTACACGAACTTCGGGTACCACACGATAGCGCTGGACTGGCAGGACCTAAAGAACCGCACCGGGTCGGCCACGTGCAACGGCTCGCAGCAGTGCAACCGGCTGGCGTACGCCTGGGCCGAGGACGAGCAGCTGTACCGGCACGGCTGGAACCCGTACGCGATGGTCTCGACGTTCGAATTCATCTCGGCGTCGTTCGCGCTCTACTACCTCCGCGAGACGCCGGGCGCGTCGGCCGCGGCGCGCGCCTTCTGCAGGCTCTTCCCCATCGCGTGGAACGTCATCGGGCTGATCCTGTACTACTCGTGGTACGGCTCGCGCGGCTCGGGCAACTGGTGCGAGCCGCTCGCCGCGACCGTGGCCTACGCCAGCGCGTGCCTGGTGCTGGCCGCGCACGACGGGTGGCGCGAGCGCTTCGAGCACGAGTGCCTGAGCGGCGTGGCGGCCCTGTTCGCGCGCCGGTTCTACCAGTGCTACGTGCACGGGGTGCCCTGGAAGATCCCGCTGCGCGCCGGGCCCGGCGAGACCCCGCTCCTGCCGCCGCAGGACGGCCTGGCCGAGGTCTCGGCGGCGCTGCGGGGGCGGCTGGCGGTCCTGCTGCGGTACGCCGAGTACACCATCACCGCGTCGTTCCTGTACGTCGGGGTGCTCTCGATCTTCGTGGTGGGCCCGCCGAGCTGGGCCTTCGTCGCGGGCTTCACGGGGATCTTCGTGTGCAACGCGTCGGGGCTCGCGCTGCACGTGCTCCACACCGAGATCGCGCTGGGCCCGGTCGTGTCGGGCACCATCGTCGAAAACGCCGAGCGGGACGAGGCCGTGGCCCAGCCGGGCAGCGAGACGCCGCGCGGGGACCGGCGGGTGTACGAGTCGTCGCTGCTCCGCGTGCCGGTGGTGGCGAGCGTCGCGCGGCCGCCGCGCCGCGTCGTGGCGATGGGCGCGCTGGGGGTCCGCCCGGGCGACGCGATCGTCCCGGCGCCCCGGCAGCCCCCGCCCAGCTGGCAGCACGCGACCGCCGCGGTGTTCGGCGCGGGAACCTGGCACGAGCACTGGGTGTGCAAGCTGGAGCTGCTCAAGGCCGCGTGGTTCGGCCTGGCGGTCGGGATCTTCATCGTCATCTACTTTGGGCGGGGGTACCTGTTCAACACGGTGGTGCCCGCGTTCGTGCTGGTGGTGCTGTGGAACCTGCTGATCCAGTACTCGCTGTTCGGCATCGTCGGCACCGTGTTCTACTCGTACGACCGCCTGTGGCCCTGGATGGAGCCGGCGCTCGACATGCTGAGCCTGGCCGCCAAGATCCCGATCGCGAGCAGCGTGGCCATCGCGTTCCTCCAGATGCCGGGCGGCGCGTGCTGATCTGGTTCATCGGGCGCCGTCAACGACCGCGGTCACGGTGAAGACGACCTGCGCGGACAGGGCCAGCGCGATCTGGGTGCCCTCGACCCACCCGAGCCGCCCGATCTCCGAGCCGATGGCGGGCCCGAGCATGGCGGCCGCGAGCTCCAGCCCCCCGACGCCGGCGAAGAGCAGGAGTAGGACGAGCGACACGGGCGCGGCGGCGTACGGGCTCGCCCCCAGCCACTGCGTGTAGGCCAGGACCAGCAGGCCGGTCCAGACCCCCACGAGCGCGAGCGCGAGGCAGTCGATCGCCAGGCGCTGCACGGCGGACGCGAAGTGCCGGGGCAGCGGCCAGCCGCCCCCGTCGGCCCCGAACACCAGGTAGCACCGGCACCAGTGCACGCGCTGGGCGAGGAGGCCCGCGAGGTACCCCAGCGCGGCGTAGCAGAAAAGCCCGGCGAGGTCCCGCACGGTGTGGGCCGTCGCGAGGTACGCGGCCGCGCAGGCGGTCAGGAGCGGCTGGACGAACCAGAAGCAGGTCATCAGCGGGAGCGGGCGCGCGGGCAGCAGCACGGGGCCGCCCTCGCCGATCGGGAGCGGCCGGTCCTGCCCCGACAGCTCGCCGTCGAGCCCCACCGCGATGCCCGCCCACACGGCGAGCAGGACCATCGCGAAGAAGAAGTTCTGGACGGGGCGCGCGTACAGGAGCAGCCCGATCCCTGCGAGCACGGGGAGGCTGGTGAGGCCCCAGATCATGCCCCGCGACCGGCGGAGCGAGCCCAGGAGCGCGGCCAGGCCCAGCGCGGCCAGCCCGAGGTCGCCCGTGAGCGCCAGGACGATCGGGTGCAGCTTGCAGTTGTCGCCGCACTGCCAGACGTCCCAGACGGACCGGAAGCGCAGGCAGCCCACCGCGTCGTCGCCCGCGGCGTAGCAGGCGGACGAGTTGTAGGTCCCGTTGTTCCACGTGTTGTTGTACGCGAAGGCCTGCTGCTTGCCCCACAGGCAGGCGCAGGCGGCCGAGCGGTTGGCGGGCACCATAAACGCCCTGGGGCTGGTATGATTACACCATGCCGTGCCCATGATCAGCGCAGTCAAGTTATCGGGCGGCGTTATGACCGGCTGGCCGGAGAGCGACTGGTACACCGAGCGCACGTCCCGCCAGGCCGAGAAGGGCTCCTGGAGGGTCAGGTGGAACGGGGTGTGCTGGTAGGTCGTGTACGACCCCAGGAGCACCGCCGAGAGCGCCCCGGACAGCGCGAGGACGAGCCCCGCGCCCGCCGTGTCCGAGATGGTCAGGTGCGCCGCGGTCTCCGCGATGTGATGGAGCCGGCGCGGGTGCATTCTGCCTGCCCCGCAGCGGGGCGCGCGATTTATATACAGGCGCCAAAAACGCTAGTACGTGGGCATGATCAGCTCGTACTCTGTCCGGTAGCCGCCCAGCCCGAACGCGCCCGCCCACGCCCCGGCCTGCCCCGGCGGCGCGTACCCCGGCGGGTAGCCCTGCTGCGGGGGAGGGTACCCCGGCTGCTGGGCCGGCTCGGGCGCGGGGTACAGGGGCGCGTACTGCGGCGCGGGCGCGCTGGCCCCGCGGGACCAGACGTGCCACGAGCGCCAGCGCTGGTCCATCAGCAGCCAGATCACCCCGATCACGAGCGCCCCCGTCATGAAGCCCAGGAAGAACATGAGGATCCCGCCGCCCGAGCCCATCTGGCTGGCGAAGTCCCACGAGCAGGTCGTGTTGGCGCCCGTGGCGGCCTGGGCCACCGCGAGCGGCAGGAAAAGCGCGAGGAGGCCGAGAGATCGCGCCGCCATTGCGCCGGGCGCCCGCGCGCGCGTTTTTATACAGCGCGCGATCGCCCCGGAGCCCCGGCCGAGTCAGATGATTCAGGATTTATTCAGGTGAGCCCACCCCGCGCGTTAAGCGAAGGGCGAGAAGAGGGCCGCGACGGGCGACAGGACGATGCCCAGGGCCCACTCCGCCGCTAGGCAGAAGGGGGCCGCGAGCTTCTCCTGGATCGTCGCGGGCGGCTCCGGCAGGGACAGCGGCGAGTCAAAGATGAAGTCCTCGCCGCGCGCCTTGAGGTGGTCCTCCAGCCGGCAGGCGAGCTCCAGCCGCCCCATCAGCGGGTCGTGCTCCCAGCTGCTCATGTTGACCTGGAAGATCTGCTGGGCCTGCCCGTTGACCGCGTGCATCTCGGCGAGGGGGATCGACAGCTTGCCCTGCTGGAACACCCAGCCCTGCAGGTTGCGCGTGTCCCCACGCGAGCGGTTCACGACGCGCATCTTGAACACATCGTGCAGGCAGGTGTAGTCGACCTGCGTTCCGTCCTCCAGCTGCTTGTCGAACATGGAGTACCCCGTCTCGCTCGGCATGAGGAAGAGCCGCCCGTCCCGCGAGGGGACCGCGCACACCTCCACCGTGCCGTTGAGCTGCATGGGGTAGTAGACGACGAACGAGTCGACCCCGCCCGCCCGGATGTGCATGGTCTGCTGGATCGAGAGGCCGTGGCCCATGAAGTACATCTCGAGGGCCAGCCCGCCCAGCGCGCACGAGTTGCGCACGAGGCCGGTGCCCCGCATCACCACCCGGTGGTACGACGAGACCTGCCTCCAGTTGGCCATGACGGACAGCAGGAGCGAGCCCATGCTGATCACGAACGCCAGCGCCCCGAGGTAGAACGAGCTCTCCATGGACAGGTAGCGCCCGCGGATCTCGGGGTCGCACAGGTACGGCAGCGCGGTGGTGATCACCATCACCAGCATCGCGGGGCCGAGGGTGGCGCGGTGGTTCTTCAAGATGAACTTGGAGTAGAGCCCGAACGCGGAGAGGCCGGTCACAACGAGCGCGACGACGAGCACGATCAGCAGCGGGCCCAGCACGTAGCCGAGCCCGGAGCCGAGCGCGCCCTGCGACGCCATCTCCGCCATGTTCCAGGCCCACGCGAGGCCCTCGCCGCTCAGGCGGCGCAGCAGGTCGAAACCGGCTGCCACGGGCGTTTCCACATCGCGCGCCACGAGTGGCTGGGCGTCGTCCTGTTCCTCGGCTCGAGATTCCTCGGCTCGAGGTGGCGGGAGCGCGGCGGTCGCGACAGGCTCCGGAGTGGCGGCGATCGCTGCCGGGGGCGGCGGAGACTGGGCCTGCTCCTGCTTAGGTCCCCTGGACAAGAGTTCGTCATCCGGAGTGGCGATATCCCCGCCGTCCTCAATAGACAGCTTCCCCTGAGACAAAGATTGCATGTTTTGATCCAGCAGACTCTGCACAAAACCACGGACGTGTCTGTCCACAATGGGATAGGCTGGGCCCACATCAAGACCAGCAAGGGAGTAGGCTGCGTAACGGACAGCTTCCTCGGACACATGCTTGTCAACCAATGCCTGCACCTCATAGCGGGATATCCCGTCCACAGCGTAGACATCGCGCGCCACCAGCTGCCCAGTCATCTCCTCGTCGTCCGTCGCCTCAGAATAGTCAGGCCACCCCACCGAATTGCACAAGTCAACGAAGACAAAGGCCTGGTGGGTCTGGCGAGCCTTGGTGAGGCCGCCCATGAATCTGCCCGAGATGGTGAGCTTCTGCTCGTCAGGGAAGTAAAGGTACTCGTCCTTGTACCCGTCATACTCCCGCACCACCCCGTGCCCAAACACGAAAACCGCCACGTCATCTGGGAGTTCCATCACCCGTTGGAGCTCTGCTTGCGCCAGGGCCTGCGTGCATTTCCTGCAGTCGACGTTTGGCCAGAGAAACTCGTTGGGGTTCAACTTCTTGCTCAGTACGTTGATACGGCAGTCTAGGGACAGCACGTCATTAGCACCCTGGATGAAGTCAAGGACGTCCTGTTCAGCCCCCCTCAGCCTCTGCGCCCCCTGGTATTCCGGGCTGATGATGAGAACTTCTTTCACGCCTTTGAAATAGGAGCGCAGAGACTGATGCACGTCGGCGTCTTGAAACGTCTGCAGGACAGGCTTCTGGAACACCTTCTTAACACGGGCCCTCTCAGAAACCTTGCGAGCCATTTGGTCAAAGGCCTCCTGGATCGTCACCCTTCCATCAGAGGACAGGATTGGAAAGAAGGCGTTGAATGCCAACGAACCATGGGGTTCTTCAAACACCCTGTACCCCTTGGACGGACTCACTTCGGACTGCTTGCCGTTGCTGCTTTGAAAAACATACACTCCCCTGCGGGCATTCCCACTGCTCATCTTCGAAAGCATAGGATGGACTCACGGTGACTACTCGCGAAAAGGATCAAGAAAGTCGTGCGGGCATCGGGGGCGCGTTTTAAATACTGCAGGTCAGAGACCGAAAACGCAGGCTAGGCCTCGTGCTCATGGAATACCTTGGGCGCGCGCCAGGGCAGGGGGCCCGGGCCGCCCCGCGACCGCATGCCGTTGATGACGAGGCTGGGGCAGACTATGAACGCCGCCGCCGCCAGCATCAGGAAGGGCCAGCCCAGCGCCCGGAGCGAGTGCAGCACCTCGTTGGCGGCGCCCTTGAAGTGCTCGCCGCCCGTGACCGTGTTGAGGGCGAGCATGAACGCCCCGATGCGCGCGTTGCTCTCGAGCTCCAGGCACACGCTGGTGTAGCTGGAGAGCACGTCCTTGTGCGTGTCGTTGCGGCAGATCAAGAGCATGCGCATGTCTTGTTCTAGTTTGGATACCTGTTTCATGTACTCGGAATGCATGTGACACAGACGGTCCATGCAAACGACAGCCGCAAACGCCATGGTGAAGAGGACCATGATGGGCGTGAAGTAGCTCTTGGCCATCGCGGGCGCCGCCGGGGCCGCCCCCCGGTTATATAGATCCGCGGAAGGGGCCGCGGGCGCATGCCGACGTGGCTCCTCCTGGCCGCCGCGGCCCTGCCCGCGCGCGCCGCCGTGCTGCCCCTGGACGACGCGCGCCCCTGGCTGGCCTCCTCGGGCGCGCGCGTCGACTGGGCGTCGGGGGGCGGCGCGTTCCTGCTGGCCAGCTCGCGCGCCGTCCGCCTCAACTACCGCGGGGTCATGACCGAGCCCAGGCGCGCCCGCCTGCGCGACCTGCCGGCCCTGGGCTGGGCGGGCGCGCACTGCAACCTGAGCGCGCGCGGCCTGTGCGCCTCCGAGATGGGCGTGGCGTTCCCGACGGCGCCCGCCGCCCCGCGCGCCACCGACGACGCCCGGGGCCTGCCGCCCGACTGGCAGGGGCTCGCGTGCTCCGGCGCCACGGGGCGGGTGGTCACCCACTCGCCGGTCTACGAGCTCAGCGCGTGCGACCTGCTCGACGAGGGCGCCGACGTCCTGTACAGCGCGGGGGTGCTGTACTACCGGAACAGCGCGCTGTCGCCGTGGGTGTACTGGGCGCTCGTCGTGGGCGCGATCCTGCTGGTGCGGGGCCTGGCGCGCAACGTGCAGGCGAGCCGGGGCCAGGCCGACCCCGACGCGACGCAGCGGGGGCCGCTGGCCGCCAGCCTGGTCTGCATCCTGCTGGTGTCGCACGAGGGCGGCGCGCTGTACGCGACGGAGGCCGACTACGTCTTCTACGCCGCGACCATGATCTACTGCCTGGCGTACCTCGGGTACCACACGCTCTTCTGGGTGCGCGCGCACGCCCTGGGGATGGCGCTCGCGCGGGACCCCCCGCCCCAGCCCCCCGTGTTCAACCTGGCCGCGGGCGTGCTCCAGCTCATCGTGTCGCGCCTGTACACGGGCGCCGAGTCCCCGTACAACCCGATCATCCTGCTCATCCTGTGCACGCGCGCCCTGACCAAGCTGCGCCGCCCGTCCGCCGGGCACGCCCTCACCGCGCTGGCGGACGCCTGCTACGTGGCGCTGGCCTGCGACCTGGGCTTCCTGCCCGACCCGGCCTACCTGGTGGCGCTCGTGGCGTGCGCGCACCTCGTCGCGGCGCTCTACTTCGGCGGGCACGGGGCGAGCTGAGGCTACGTGGCAGAGGGTTTATTCAATGGAGCGAGCCGCTCAGCGGTGTTTCTTGAGGTACTCGCACATGGGCCAGCAGCACGCCCACTCGATCAGCCGGCACGAGATCAGGTGGCCCAGCAGCCGCGCGTTCTCCTTGTTGGGATCCTTCACGTACTTGTGGAAGAACGGGTCCGCCAGCGGGTTGTTGATCTCCCTGCCGCAGCACATGCAGGCCGGCCCGTGCTCGAAGTGCAGGTTGCTGGCGCACGTCATGGCCAGCAGCAGGGGCACCAGGACGAACCGGACGCGCTCGGGCACCGGCAGCTCCACCTCGGCGTTGCGCCCGTTGTGCGTGAAGTTCTGCGGCACCTTGACGCGCCGGTCGACCTTCTCGCCGCGCGCCTCCTTCTCCTTCTGCTTGGCGAGCCGCTGCAGCATCTGCTCCTCTTCGAGCCTCCTCTGCTGCACGTCCTCGTTGAACTCGCGCACCCCGGTCTGGATCGCCGCGAGGAACGTCTCCTCCACGATGTCGTGGACGGGGCGCCCGCCGCAGCGCAGGGACTCCCGGATCCGCCGGTCCGTCCCCACCCACAGGTCCAGCATGTTGCACGAGCACATCGCGCGCATCCACTCGGTGGTGCACTCGACGGTCTCCTGCACACCCTCGAGGCGGCAGTAGCTGAAGTTGAGGTTGTCCCTCCCCAGCGGCTCCACCATCAGCGCGTCGCGGATGTTCTCCGGTATGCGGGGCAGGAGGTCCTCGTGGACCACGACGGCGAAGCGCACCTGCTGGGTGCGCGACTGTGCCTCCTCGGGCGTGGCAAACAGACTGAACCAGCGGGACGTGCCGGAGCACTTGAGCGCAATGACGTACAGCCGCCCGTCGATCTCGCCTTTGAAGAAGGACATCTGAATGTACATCGGGGTCGTCGGGGCCTTCTCCTCGCTGGTCATGCGAATCGCCTGCCTCCTGTGCCTCAGCCCGGGGCCGCCCTCGGTACGCACCGGCGGCGCGCGCTCGGGTTCGTCCCCGACCTGCACTTCGTAGTACGTAGCGAGGTACGCAGGGAACAGGTCGTAGATGCAGAAGTTCCCGTCGAGGCTCACCGTCTGCTGGAACAGCCGGAGGTCGCGGGCGGTGATCGGCTTCGCGCTTTCGCCCGCCCGGGCCGCCTGCTGCTTCCGAAGCAGCTGTGACTCGCGGAACATCACGGACCACATGTCCACCCCGTCCGTCAGGCTGGCCACCTCGGCGGTCTGGTTCTTCTCTGCGCGATTTGCGCTTTTCAAGGCTTCTATCAGGCGCTTCCTGTGTGCGATTGTCATGGACTGCGCGATGCTTTCGGGCGTGAAGTTGAAGATGCAGAAATCGATCTGGGACTGCTGGGCCTTTCCGGCCCCGCCGGCCCCGCCCGCGCCGCCGTGGCCGCCCGCGCCGGGACCCGATGAGGATCCGGGCTGGGCCGCCGCCCCGTCGGCGAGCTCGGCCAGCTCTCCCTGCACCTCGGCCGCATCGTCGGCGTAATCGTCCTCGCGCGTCTGCTCCGCCTTGCGCTTGGCCGCGTCACGACGCTTTCTGGTCCGCTTGGCGATTCGCTCCTTCTCTTCCTGGGGGACGCCCCCCAGGATGCGTGGCGAGCTCTGCGCGCCCATCGAGAACAGCTTGAACCGCGGCTCGTCGTTGGACGAGAGCAGAGACGTGAACTTGACCCTGGTCAGGATCTTGTCGGACGCACCCGAGAGCTTGCCCGTGTCCTCCTGTTTCGCCAGGAGAAGCTGGGGCTCGCCCGTCGAGAAGTCGCAGCGGACGATCACGTACATCTGCCTGTCGTTGAGCTTTATCACGCAAAGGCCGGACAGCGCCTGCAGGTCCAGGAGATGCTCGTCGTTGTTTCTTTCGTAGGCCGCGAACGCGGGCCTGATGCACTGTTCGTACCACGTTGGCAGGACCTCGCAGTAGCACCGCGAGAGCCCGTCCGGCCTGGGGCGGGCGGACAGCCCGAAGAGCCGGTGCACAAAGGTGCACAGGTTCCTGAGCGGCCCGTCCCCGGCCTGATACGCGGCGAAGTCGGCCTTGTGCAGGTCCCACATGCTGACCACTTTCTGCACCCGCTCGGGCGCAGGCTCCTCCATCCGTCGGATCGCCACAATCAATCAGACGCACGCGCGACGGGAGGCGTCTTTTTATATACGCGGTATAACGCGAAAAGACAGGACGAATACATTTATTATTTCAAAAGCATGCCGGTGCCCTGCAGTTTACGCATCAACACGATCTGATGCACGTGATGCGCGCTGCGGGTCGGGAACTCCGCCGCGAGCGGGCAGAGCAGTCGGACGTTGCGGCACCGCTCGCAGTAGCCGGTGAAGCACGGGACCAGGTCCTTCTCGGCGTCGAGGATGGCGTCGCCCAGCCCGGTGCGCCCGGGGAACACCAGCGCGCTGGCGTAGCATGGCAGGAAGTCGGCGGGCTCTGGCTGGCAGAAGCGGCAGGGCGATATCGACGGGTGCTGGTCCATCGCGGAGGCGCGCGTTTTTGCGCGCTATTTGAAGCGGCTGCTGTAATCGCATGCCTGTCACGTGACCGAATTTGAATGGACGAGACACAAACCCTGTCAAACGGAGATTTTTTTATTGCCTGCATCGTAACGTACGCAGTGCTGGTGGCCACCTGCCTGTACCTGGTCTATAAGAACAAAGCAGTCTCCCCCTCGATGGACATGGACATGAGCGAGGACGAGCCCTCCGCGCCGCAGCCGAGCAGGCCCGCCAAGCGCAAGACGCACCCGCGCCCCACGGAGGTGTCTGAGAACTGCGTGCGCGAAATTCGGGAGTTTCTGCGGGCAGGCGTGCCCGGGATGAAGGAGCTGGCCAAGGTGTACCCCGCCCTGCGCGTGAGGTACCACCCTGCCGACCCCGACGGCTGGGCGGACAGCTGCAACGCGGCCTTCAGCGGGTACGGCAGGGACATCCAGCGCCGGCTCGAGGAGTGCGAGTGGGAGCTCGACCGCCTTGACCCGTGCGAGCTGTGGTTCCTGTACTGAGCCCGCGCACGGATTACACCAAATGCTCCGGCACGGGGTCCGATATGGCGTCGCGGATCCGCTGCGAGAGCTGCTCGAGGGTCTGGGCGAGGCGCGCGAACGCCTCGCGGTCCGCGCCCGACAGGGGGGTGTCCGCGCAGCCGAGCTGGATCGAGAGGTCCATGATGCCGTGCGCGTGATCCCGTACCTCGTTGATGTAGGTGTCGAGCTGCTCGTAGCGCGGGTCCCGCAGCCGGTCGCAGATGAAGACGCCCTTGGTGGGGCTGGCCTGGAACGAGTTGAGGATCCGGAAGAGCTCCGGCTTCACGTAGCGGGGCACGCGCACGAAGCCCTCCTCGTTCTCCTCGCCCTCCGAGTCGGAGATCACGATGGGCTCCTGCTCCAGCCGCTGGTGCTTCTGCCGGCGGTCCTTGCCGCGATGGCGCTTGAACTCGAGCTCGTGCTTGCGTGTCATGGCGCCGGCCCCGACGCGGTCACGATCTTATACCGGAAGCGCCCCAGCCGGCGCGTGCACACCACCCCCAGCCCCAGCGCGGACAGGCACCCGGCCTCGAGGAGCCCGGGCCGGGCCTCGAACACCAGCAGCCCCCCGGCCCCGGCCAGCACGCCCGCCCAGCAGATGACGCACAGGACCAGCCAGACGCCGCGCTGGTCGCGCCAGAAGCCGCGCGAGGCGAAGCACGCGAAGAGCAGCAGGTAGCCCGCGTGCAGCTGGAAGTCGCGCGCCATGACGACGACGGGGTAGAGCAGCGCGATCACGGCGCCGCACGCGAACAGCAGGTTGTCGCCCGCGAAGCCGTGCGCCACGACGGCCGTGCTCCAGACCGGGCACACGAGCCACGCGATGAGCTGGCCCGCGGAGGGCAGGGCCAGCAGGGCCAGCCCGGACAGGAGCCCCACGTTGAGGTACAGCAGCGAGACCCACGAGCCCGAGAGCTCGCGGACCGCGGGCGCCGAGTCGCACGGGGCCACAGGGGGGCATCGCACCTTGCACGTGACGGGCCCGCCCCCGCCGAAGCTGATGGACGGGAGGGAGAGCTCGGTGGGCCCGGCGGACTGGGCCGGGCTGGCGCGGCCCGGCATCGCCCCGCGCCGCGGGACCTGCAGCGTGGACATCTTGAAGGTCTCGGGCAGCTCGACGGGCGCTATCATCTCAGGGGAACACCCAGCCGCGCGCGTTTTTCTAGCCGGTTCGCGCGAAGGGACGTATCCCAGCTGGGCGCGGCTAGAGGTCGCGCTTCCGCCACAGGCAGAAGCTGGTGCACGTGGGGGTCGCCACGAGCTTGCCGATCAGCAGGGCCATGCGCCGCTCCCAGGCGTCGAGCACGTCCTCCTTGGAGCGCTCGGGGTTCGCCCGCAGCTCCTCGATGTGCGCGGTGCACTCGAGGAGGGTCTCGAGCAGCGTGGGCGGGTCCGTGCAGGTGAGCGTGGACATGCTGTGAAGGCAGGCCCGGTGACAGGTGATCCCAGCAGGATAGCCCCAGAGTTTTTAAGAGGGAGCGCTGGCCTCGTGCAGCCATGCGACACGCGCCTCTAGGGCTGGCCATGCTCATCTTGCTGGGGCCTGTCTCCGCGGTACGCGACACCGTGTTCTGCATGGTCACCGCCCGAAGGCCCGAGTCCTACCTGCAGCGCGCGGTGGGCTCTCTGCTCGAGCAGAACGTGCTGCTGTACGACGGGGTGGGGCTGGTGGTGCTCGACACGGACGGGGGCGCGTCCAACAGCTCCCTGGCCACGCCCATGCCGCGCGAGATGGCCGTGTGCGACACGCCCGACACCGAGGGCCTCCCGTCGTGCGAGGTGCGCCAGCGCTCCCTGGACGCCATCGCCGCCATGACAGTCTGCGCCCAGTCCGCGAGCGGCTGGGTCGTCCTGTTGGAGGACGACTGCCTCGCATGCCCCGGCGCGGTCGACGAGCTGGTGACGGCGCTGGGCGGGCTCGACGCGCGCGCGACCTCCCTGGCCCGCTTCTCAAAGTTCCAGCGCGCGACCGCGATCCCGTCGCGCAAGGCCCCCCTGTACGCCGCCGACATCCGACACAGGCTGTACACCCACCCGCCCGACGTCACGCGCATCGAGGACTGGGACCCGCCCGGCGGCCTGTACGTGCACGCCAGGAACCTGTTCCACCACATCGGCTACATGTCCACGGAAGCCGTGAAGAACAACGACGCGTTCCGCGAGCGGCACCGCGCGCTGCGGGAGGACGTGTGCTGGCAGCCGGACCTCTAGGGCAGGCCCACGACGATCGGGATGAGCTCGATGTACCCGAAGTCCCTGTTCCACTCCATCTTCTCGAGGTTCCGGAAGTACTGCTCGTCGTGGAACATGTACGCCTCGCGCTCGGCGTGCGAGTGCAGGCGGACGATGCAGTCCGAGTCCTGCGCCAGGACGGACTGGGGCCGCTTGACCTTGGGCGCGCTGGTCGGGAACATCCCGCACACCCGGTGGTTGCCGAACATCGAGCCGTAGCACGGCCCGCGCGGGCTGCCGCGGAAGAGCCAGAGGCCCTCGCTCGGGTGCATGCTGCACACGACGCCGTTCATGTTGCGCGTGGTGTCGGCGCACAGGTTGTACACCGCGATGCTGCCGTCGGCGAGCTTCGAGATGTCGTGCTCGAGCGTCTCGCACGTCGGGATGGCCATCGACACCGGGTTGTACGCCTGGATGTCCTGGATGTAGTTGACCGTGAGCTCGAAGGCGTCGGCCAGCTGCTTGATCAGCCGGCACCGCGCGCGCTGCGAGGCCTTGCGCAGGAACCAGGTCTCCTCGGACTCGCACACCTCGCCCGCGGTCCAGTGCCGCCCGACGTCCACGATCAGGTTGGCGAACGCGTCGGACGCGCGGTACAGCCCGCCCGAGCACGCCAGGAAGAGCCGGTGCACGCGGGTGTCGCGCCCGAACCCCCGGTTGTACGCGTGGTAGATGCCGATGCGCTCGGGCACCTCGGGCGTCCAGTGCTGGCTGTCCACGCTGAGCAGGCCCTGCGCCTGGACGCGCCCGTTGGCCGTGACGATGCTGGCGTTCTCGGGCAGGCAGTCGAGCGTCGCAGGGATGCAGTTGTCCTCGGTGCGCTGCAGGAAGGCCAGCATCTGCGCCTTGTTGCGCGCCAGGTTGCTCATGAGCGCCAGGATCTTGTCCTCGCGCGCCTGGCACTCGACCACGGTGGTCCCGAAGAACATGGAGCGCGTCACGGGCAGGCAGCTGCCGGGCGCCGCCGCGGGGCAGTCGAAGCGGAAGCCGGACATGTCCTGGAAGGAGTTGATGTGGTGGTTCGGCGACACAAGGATCCGCGCGCCCTCCTGCGCCAGCATGGCGTCGCACGTCATCACCTCGTCCGTCTGGAGCGGAAAGAGCGCGAACGCGTCGTTGCGCCGCGAGCCCGGCGCGGCCATTGGTGGCGGGTTTGCGCGCGGAACCACTATATATGGCGCGTTCCCGGGCGCCGCGCACGCATGCCCCCGGCGCGCGGGCTGCAACAGGCGCGCTGGAACTCCCGGCTGCGCGACATCGCGGAGAGCCAGGCGCTGCTGCTGGAGCTGGTCACGTCGGAGCCCACGCTGAACCAGTGCTTCAAGGTGATCGAGTCCACCTGCCTCTCGCAGGGCATCCACTGCCGCGTCGACGGGACGGAGGTGTCGGAGGCGTTCCAGCGCCACCTCGACGAGTTCTACGTGCCCTTCTGCAAGGCCGCGATCCGCGCGTTCTTCACGTACGGGTTCGTGCCGTGGCGCGCGCGCCGGATCTCGCGGGGGGACGAGGTGCCCGAGGTCATCCCGGCCGGCACCTTCTCGTGGCACACGGAGCTGGGCCCGCTCGAGCAGGGGCGCGTCCCGCTGCGGTACGGCGAGAAGCGCCCGGTCAAGATGCGGTACCGCGACGACGACACGCGCATGGTCATCTACCGCGTCACGCCCAACGCGGGCGGCTGGAAGGAGGCGGACATCGAGCTGTACATCTTCCAGCCGCCCGCGCTCGACATCAGCATGAACTCGCTGCTGCACGCGACGGTCCCGAGCCCGCTCTCGCACATCCTGGTGGACTACAAGAACCTGCGCCAGGCGCAGATCCGCCGCTCCAACGCCGACGCGTGGAACACGACCGCCAAGATCATCTCGACCTTCGAGCCCAAGCTGCGGGTCGAGGACAACCCCAGCCAGTACCTGATGGACTTCAGCCACGAGTCCTTCTACGAGCCGCCCGCGCTGGGCCAGAGCATCTTCCCCCCGCTCGAGGCGCACAACGTGTGGCAGCGCGAGAACGTGATCCGCAAGCAGTTCGCGGACAACCCGTCGACGCACCTGCCCGACGTGTACGCCCTGCCGCGCGACCACCACGTCGCGAGCCAGCAGATGCTCGCCCCGTGCGAGGACCTGCCGTGGCTGCTCGAGAAGTACAGGCGCGACGTGTGCGCGCTGACGGGCGTGCCGTTCGAGATGGTCATCGGCAAGGAGGCGGGCGGCCACGAGACCGTGCGCAAGACCATCGCGTCGGGCCGGCTGTTCTCGACCAACATGCACGAGATCTGCCGCCACCTGCAGAACCTGCTGGTGCAGGTGTACCACAGCATCTACCGGAAGGAGTCCAACGTCGAGTTCCTGCTGGTGCCCATGCCGCGGCTCGAGGTCGAGACCATCCAGGACTTCAAGGTGCTGTTCGAGATCGGCGCGCTCACGCCGGACATGTCGCTGCACCTCTCGCGCATCCTGCTGGGAGACACGCCGGGCCAGAAGCGCCAGCGCCGCGAGCCCAAGGCCAGGGCCGGCGAGACGGGCGACGAGCCGCGCGTCCGGCCCAACGAGGCGGTCAGGGAGGCGTGGGACAGCAGGGGCGCGCGCGACACGGGGCTGAGCTAGTGAAAATCATGGTTTATTGATTGGCTGAGAGGGGTTTAGGCCAAGAACGCGTGGGAAATGGCATAGGTCAGGCCGGCAACATCGCTGTTCTTGATGCCAATTTTCCGGTTGTTATAACGCAACACGGTCATATCCCCAGGCCACCCGTAAATGCCCACCTCCGGTCCGTTCTCAAACGTCATTTTGATCTTGTACGGAGACACATTATTCAAGACCAACACAGTCCGCTGTCCCTCCTCCAGGCGCTCATGGTAATTCACGACAAACTTGTCCCCGTCCTGCTTTTCTTCAACGCTCAGATTTTCAACGGGCTTGCCTTCCAGAATAAAGTCACTGGCGAGCGCATTGTACACGCACTCGGACACGCGGGACCTGAACACATGGCACCCAACCTCAGGAAGACTCGACATGAAGAATGAGTTGCGGGTGGTTCCAGACAGCCTTTTTATACGTACGGCGCGCGCGCAAAATCGAAATGAAACAAGTGTTTACTGGCAACGCCTGTACGCATTGGAAACTCTCCTCAGTCTGCGTAGTGCTCGGCCAGCTTGGCGCGCGCCCACTCGATGGTCTCTGCAGACGGAAGGAACCGCCTGAAGTCGACGATGGGCTCATTCGAGCCGTTCGAGAAGTGGACCACGCCATCACGGGCGAGTTTGTCGATCTCGTTGTACACCAGCGGCGTATCGTCGCATGGCCACTCGAGCCCCCAGATGTACATCCGGGTGCCGGTGATCTCAACGTCGAACAACGGATCCTCCTGCACAGGGGAGGTGGTGCTGCGCCTGCACACGCGGAACCTGTTGGAGCTGCCCTTCTTGATTTCTACAAGAGGGTACTGCTCCGTCTGGAACCTCTTGCGCGCAATGCGCAGGAGATTGTCAAAATCCTTCTGGTTGAAGGCTGTAGGAATGAAGTCAGGAGAGAGCATGGCTGCAATTGGCGTATGCGTGTCAGGACAGCACACCAAGCTTTAAATAATCCCATGTGTCATACGAATCACACGACCGCCTCCAGTTCCTCCTGCGCCTCTTCGGAGCCGTGCGCGCGCGCCTCGGGACGCACGGCCGCCGGCGCCGCGGGCACGGGCGCGTCGGCCCGCTCCACCACGAAGGGCATCCCGGGGTCCAGCAGCGGCGTCTCCTCGAGCCAGTCGAGCTCCGCGTCGAGCTCCGCGTCCTCCTCCGCGTACGCCAGGGGGGTCGACAGCACGGTGGTGAGGTCCTGCGTGTTGTTGAGCGTCTGGTCCAGCTCGGTCATGACCTGCTCGGCGTCCTCGACCTTCACGCCGATCCCGGCCTTCTTCAGCGCCGAGGTCGACGCCCTGAGGGTGAGCATGATCTCCCGGTCAAGCTCGCTGGTCCGGATCGCCTCCAGCTGCGAGTCCACCAGCAGCAGGCCGTGCCGCAGCTTCTCGATGCGCCGCACCACCCGCCGCCGGTCCAGGATCCGCGCCCGCGCCGCCGTGAAGTTGCCCGCGCGCTTCATGGCCAGCGCCGCCTCCCCGAGCTTCCGCGACTCCCCGAGGTACTCGCGCTCGCGGGCCTCCATGGTGCGCCGGCAGTTCTCCAGGCTGTCGTGCGCGGAGTACACCTCCTCCTCGACGGGGTCGGCCATCAGCCGCGCGCGCACGGTCAGGTACGCGCCCGCCACTGCCTCGAGCAGGCAGTTCATGATTCATTGAAACACCGGGGGCACCCTGATATAACCGAACGCATCAAAAACTCCCCCGCACAACACGGGGGCGCAGGGGCACGCAGGCGCCGAGGCGCGCGCGCGCATTTGGTCGCAGGACACAAATATATAAAGTAGCGAACAGGCTCCGGACGAGAATGAATCATGACAGAACCTTTTGGAATTTATGGAAGCTGCCCCATGGGTCCTTGGGGATACAGCAGAACGATAAATATGCAGCAATGGGGTCCTTCGAGCAGCTCTGGGGCGTAATCAACCGCACGTATAGGAAATTATTGGTGGCTACAGAACAAGGGGACAAAGACCTCGAAAAAAAACTAGAAGCCAAACTGAAGCAGCTCCAGAGCAAAAACGACGCGGGTATACTGGAAACTTATTTGGACAGGCTGAGAAGAATCATTCAAGAGTCTGACGACGAACCGGATAATCAAATGGGGCCTCAGCCATGGATGGCTCAAAAGGCACAGACTGTTGTCAGTCACATGATCTATTCGATAGACAGCGGGGGCCACAGGCACGGTCTGGAGCGATTCCCTTTGATGTACTTGTTGCAAGATCCTACCACAGGCAGAGGGATGAACCTGGTTCACCTGTACAGGAACGCAAGGAGGGAAGCAGACATAGGAAATATTGATCAGGCTGTCAGGACAATCTGGAATGAGATCAAGCACGTGATCTCACTGGACGTTGCTGAATTGGCAGCCCAAAACCTGGTTGATCATCAAACTTATCAGTTATCTACCGATGGAGTATATGCCCAAAATCAAACAAAGGAGCTGAAAAAAGTCATGTCAACAGCAAGAGAAAGCACGAGGAATGAAGGCATCACCAGGCCTACAATGGGAGTGGAGTTTGTTGCACAAGAAAAAGAAAGCCTTATCATGCATTATGATGAAGGGTTGCTGGAGATGCACGTCTACGACGGCTACCCTTCGTTCCAAACAGCCCGTGTTCTGTTTTATGAACAACCAGTCGAAATAGCAAACTTTATCTATCAACATCATGAAGAGTCCCGTTCTGGTCTATTTGTATCCATCCACTGGCAAAACCAAACGACCGGGGAAGGAGGGGAGCATTACATGTACTTGAGTGAATATCAACACAACAAGTTGCATGCCACATGGGGGGAAGCAGGATTGGCTCAATTCCAGAAAGAAGATGGCACTATGCCAGTGATGGAGACAAAAGAATTGGCTATCCAAAGCATGCAAATTCAGATGGGCAAGTACAAAATGGACTATCCTATCCGCATGGATGAGATCCTAGAGGATATGATTAGAGAAACACTCGAGAAGCTTACTGAGACAGAGAAACAAGATGTGTATAATGAGATCTTTACACTGACTGAAGAATCAACAAAGGAATTGGTGGACAATCACGCAATAGTGCCTATTTACTACTTTGGAGACAACACTCTGTTTCTCTTGTTTTACTTTGATACAAGACACCCACTGGTAAAGGCCCTCCTTAGGAAGGATGAGAGGATTACACGCACGCGATTCTTTTTGCACGTGTTGGTTTTGAGATACCCTGTATTGAGGCCCTTGAACATGGAGAAGACCATGATAAACATCAGGTACAAGTACTTCATGAGGTACACGACAAATCCAGACAAATGGAGGCTCTGGCTCAAAGGCAAGTGGCACATCAGAGCTGCGGCGCCATCGGAACCTGAGCAATTTCAGGCCGACCCAGAGCCTGAGACAATCGATCCGTTGGCATGGGTGCAGGAGGAGGATTATGTCAGCAAACGCAAAGTCTATTCCATGCGGTACCTGGAGAGCCTCCCGCCCAGGGCCACATGGGCCAGCATGTCGGCCAGCAACAGGCGTCTGAGCTCAAGCTATTATGTGAACAACATCGAGGACGACCAAGACATAGTTTATGAGCTTGCCGACCTCGACGAGCCCGTCTGGGACACTGTGCAACAATTCCGCATCAACGCGGAGGTGACTGTCTCGAGATTGGGGTACATACGCCACAAGGAAAGCTTTTTCTCGTTCAGGACAAAGATGTTTGCTGAAACGAGACGGCTTGGTTACCCGTTCAAGGCCTATCTGGAAAAGTATCCGGACCTCCAGCCTGAATGGAGCCAAATCTGGAAGGACAAATGGCCCGGCATGAGGGAGTGGCGCCGATTCAACATCCAGGAGCCGCGCCCGGAGAACCGGAATGCCGCACACTTCCAGAAGGCCATCCTGTCCGCCACGGCGGAAACCGGCCACCCCTGGGGGGCGCACCCGGCGCGCGTGGCCAGGCAGCGCAGGCAGAACGAGCGCTTCCTGCTGTCCATGGTGTCCGAGGGGCTCACCCCTCGGTGAGCTGGAGCGGCTCCGGCGCCGTGGTGTCGAAGGCCCCGATCCGCTCGAGCGCGAGCACGGCCGCCCAGGGGCAGCAGCGCGGGCCCAGCAGGGCGAGGCGCGCGTCCACCGCGGTCATGCCCGCCCACTCCTCGAGCGTGGGCGGGCGCAGGAGCTTGCAGAGCCGGTAGAGCACGTTGGACGCCTGGAACGCGCCGTCGCCCTTGCCCGTGGCGCGCGCGACGTTCTGGACCTCGGCCCGGCGCCAGGCCGTCCGGAACGACGAGAGCTGCCGGAGGATGTCGTCGGGGAAGTCGCGGCAGAGCTGGATGACGCGCGTCATCATGGCGTCGATGCCGACCTGCGCGGCGAACGAGTCGAAGTCCGGCTCGGCGCCCCTGCCGTGGCGAGAGTAAACGCGCGCAGACCGAGACAAGGATGCGCGCGCGCGACTCGCCTCATCATGAGCAGGCGCAGGTCCTGGATGTACTGGCGGTGCAGGAAGTAGGGCCGCAGCTCGACCCTGCCCGCGACCCCGCACACGTGCGCCCCGAGCTTCATGATTTTACCCCTGAGCACGCGCGTCATGTTGATGCCCACCTCCCGCACGAGCTCGCGCGAGCCCATGTACATGTCGTCGGGCGCGATCCGGTCCGCGATCAGCCGGTTCCACGGCTCGCCCTCCTTGCGCGGGAACAGCTGCTCGCACCCGCCCGCGTACCACATGTAGATCTGGTGCCAGGTCGGGAAGCTCATGCCGCGCATCTGGTGGTACCGGAACCCGAGGATCCGCCAGCAGAAGTAGGAGAAGTAGAGCTCGATGGCGCCCAGCGGCGTCTTGAGGCACCGGTACCGCTTCTTGCCCGAGCGGCGCTGCTCGGCGTCGCGCGAGCCGCGCCAGTACTCGCACAGGAGGCAGGTGACCTCGAGCACCACCCAGCACATGTGCGTGTAGAGCGCGCGGTGCTCGAGCTTGGCGGGCGTCATCAGCGCGGGGGTCGCGTGCGGCTCGCACAGGGCCAGGTAGTAGCCCAGCATCGCCGTGAGGACGTCGTGGTTGCGCTGGTACGCGGGCAGCGGGTAATTGTTCTCGGGGGCCCCGGCGGTCCAGTGCACGCTCGTGTCCAGGCTGTTGGCCTGCCCGTTCCGGTTCGCCCGGAACACCTGCACCACCCCGTCGGGGATGATGCACGTGGCGTTGACCTGCGAGCCCGCGCACAGGTGGTACTGGAACCAGAACTTCATGGTCATGGCCATGTTGCAGTCCTTGCAGCACATGACGGTCTGGGTGTAGTCGGGCGCCTGGTGCCCGTCGGCCGGCAGCCCGTCGATGAACCGCGCGAGCGCCTGCATGTCCAGGCACTGGGCCGGCGTCGGCGGGGCCCACTGGGCCAGGAAGGGGTGCTTGTTCTTGCCCCCGGGCGTGCGCATGAACGGGAACAGCTGGTCCCCGCGCTCCATCACGCGCAGCCGTTTCTCGATCGTGTACTCGACCGCGTGCTTGTGGTGCGCCTGGTGCAGGATGTGGGACGCGTCGGACTTGGCGCAGAAGTTGGGCCGCACGACGGTCTTCTGCACCACGTCGTTGTTCTTGACCAGCTTCTGGAAGTAGAACACGGAGATGTTCCCCACGCGGTCGTACACGACCATGTCCTCCCCGATCGGCAGGAAGGGCGCCCCGCACGAGAGGCACAGGCTGCACTGCCCAGACATACCGCGCTGTCATCGGGCCAAACGAGTTTAATACGAGGCGCTCTAAAGCAGCGTCATGCGGCACGCCTCGGGCTCGGCCCCGGGCCGGAGCAGGGTGCCGTCCACGGGCCCGCGGTGCCCGGAGGCTGCGTCGGCGGCCTTGCGCGCCTTGCCTGCCCCGCGCCCGCCCTTCTTCGTCCCGGGGGGCAGGCCCCCGAGCAGCTCGTCGCGCGAGGCCTCCGAGAGCGCCGAGGGCACGGGTTCGTCGACCGGGTCCGGCACCGCGGCGAGCGCCTCCACACGGGGCTCCAGGGGGGGCTCGGCGACGGGATCGACGTCCGCCGAGAAGGGCTCGGCGGTGGCGGGCGGCGAGATGGGCTCGGTGACAGACGCAGTCACTGACGCGAACGGCGCATCGCACTCGAAGTGCTCGGCGACGTCCGCGGACGCGAAAGGCCCTGCCGACGCGCACGGCTGGGCGAACGAATCCTCAAGGTCCAGCACAGGGCAGTGCGATGACAGATCCAGGTCACCCGCGAGCGACGCCCGCGCCTGCGCCCGCGCGACCCCACGGATCTCGTCCAGCATGGCCTGAACCGCGGCACGGGAAAGCTCGGGCGGGCGCGTGCCTCCGCCCCGCTTCTTGCCCGAGGCGGGGAAGCGCGAGGGAGGGGGCATGGCCGCCCTCTTGGCCGCGGGCTCATTGAATCCTTCGAGCCGGAGCTGGGGCGTCCACGCCGCCTCGCGCGCGTCCGCCCTCTTGCCTACCTGCGTGAACGCCACGCTCTGCTCCGGCATCCCAGCTAAGCCGGAGAACAGGTGCAGGCGCGGGTGGCACGAGAAGTGCGGCTGGAAGGTGAGGTCGATGTGGTTGGTCTTGAGCCCGTTGGCCATGTCGTCGTTGTAGTACTCGCTGCTCCCGTACTTGGGCCGCTGCACCTGCGTGCGCCCGATGTGCCAGAAGCCCAGCTGGTGCCAGGATAATCCGCGCCCACAGGAGGTATACGGGGTTGTATGATACAACATCCAGTGATGCTCATTCAATGACTCATTAGGCCTGTGATCCGAGATGTTTCTCGGCCTGGGGATTTTTATCATTTGAAGCAAATAATTTCTGTAAAGAAACTCTCCTTCATCAAGGAGCTTGCTACCCCCAATTTTGGCAAGTGTCCGAGAAAAATCTTGGTTCGGATGGAAATCCTCTTTCAAAAGACATTCTTCTGCGGGCGCGTCCATCTCCAGCACGTCAGGCACCAGCTGCCAGACAGTGCAGCCATCGTGTACATCAAAGGAGCGCCTGGCGAACCCCTTGAAGTAATGGTTGAGCGTGTATGTCTTGGCAGGCATGAGCTTCAGGCGCAGGACCACGTCCTCGCCGGCGTGCAGGTCGTGATAGTGCCAGATGTTGACCACATTGGCCTCCTTCCCATCGATCACCAGCGTGGCAATGGTGGGCACTGTCCAGGTCACTGGCGACTGGCCCATCTCGTGCTGCCCGCCCTGCTTCTCAGAGCCCCGCACGATTCCGAAAGGCTTGATGCAGTGCTTGATGACATGGATGATGTCCTCAAGAGTGAACGGGCGGTGAACAGGTTCTCGAATTACTTTCGTTCCAAGAACGTCTAAAAGGTACTCCGGCCACGTCTCTAAACTCTCGTCGCTGATCTCGACCTCTCGCAATTCCGTGCTGTAGTTCCTGCCCTCCCTGGGCCAGTACCCCGGGTCGAGGTTGTACAGGAACTCCCACCATAAATTGTCCTCGTCGCGCGAATCGGGCCGGCCCAGCTGCAGGCCCGCCAGCAGGTAGTTGAGCGTGGCCAGATTGACGATCGGGTCCACGGTGGTGCCTACCTTGGTGTTCCGGCGCGTTCCGCCCCGCGAGCCCGTGCAGAAGATGCTGTTCCGGTTCAGGCGCATCACGAACGCGATGTCGCTGTCGTCGACGGCGTGGGACAGGGCGAACACGTCGTTGCCCTTGGGCTCCGGCAGGTACAGCAGCGGGATGATCTTCTGGATCCGGTGCGGCTGGTTGTTCTGCGACTGCGAGGACATGTAGCCGGCCTCGCCGTACGCGTACGGCTGGAGGTCCCCCAGCAGGGTGGAGCCGTAGTTGATGCGCGCGTCCGGGGTGTCGTGCAGCGGCGCGGGCAGCCCGCCCTCGGGCGGGAGGGGCCCGGAGTTCATGACGACCTCGGGAAACTTGGCCCCGTAGACGCCCGCGAAGAGGTTCGACATATTTCGGGCGCGCCCGGCGGCGGGATATTTATATACAAGGCGCGCCGCAGGGAACGCCTGACGCTGACGCACGGGGGCGCGCACGTGCAGGTCTCGACCACCAAGGGCACCGGCGGGGACCTGCTCATCCTCGAGGAGGCGGCGTACGTGGACCCGGGCTTCTTCTACGAGACGGTCGCGCCGCTCCTGTGCATGCAGCAGACGACGATGATCGCCATCTCGACGCTGACGAGCTCGGTCAACTTCTACTCGCGGCTGATCAAGATGCGCAACAAGACCACGGGCGCCCCGCTGTTCAACATCTACCAGGTCCAGCTGGCGTGCGACGCGTGCATCGAGGCGGGCAAGGCCTCCCAGTGCGTGCACCGGCTGCACCTGATCCCCCGGTGGCAGTCGAGCGACCGCCACGAGCTGCTCAAGACGGTGATGCAGGACCGCCCCGACCTAATCGAGTCCGAGCTGGCCGGGCTGGCATTCGACGCGGCTCAGACGGTGTTTCGCTCGGCGGACCTGGACGTCATGTTTTCGCAGCCGCCGCCGGCGCCGCAGGTCAACGAGGATGTCCACCTTTTCATCGACCCGGCCGCGGGCGGGCCCGGGTCCGACTACGCCATCCTCAGCATCACGCGCCACAAGGGGCTGGTCACGGTGCGTCCAGCAGAGGGGGAAGCGGAAGTCGCGCGGGTCCGGCAGGCCGGGCAGGAGGGAGGACTGGTTGCGCAGGGGCATCGGGGGCGGGAGGTAGGCCGAGCAGAGGAAGATCGGCAGGATGGGCAGGATGGGGTAGATGCACATGGGATGGCGCGCGGGACCGGGCGTCCAGTTTTAAATACGGTTCCGGCTAGCTATGGAGGTACGCCTCGCGCAGCCCGTCGACGAACTCGTCGAGCAGGACCGTCTGGTTCTGCACGAACGCCGGCAGCAGCTCGTCGCACAGCTCGTCGTAGAACAGGCGCGCCCGGTCCTCGCTCACGGGGCAGGGCATGCACGTCCCGGGCATGGGGGCCGAGAGCCGCCGGCGCATCGCGTCGGACTCGGCCAGCAGCATGAAGAAGCGCGCGCGCAGCTTGTTCACGCTGTCGTCCTCGCGCGGGCGCATCCGCTGCAGGGCGTCGCGCACCCCGTCGGTGGGGTACTCGCGCGCGATGTCGATGGCCGCCTGCTCGATCAGCGAGCGCATGCTGGCCGCGTTGCCCCCGTAGAGCACGTGGAACAGGATGTCCTGACGCGTGCTGGGGAAGCAGGTGATCGGGATCGACATCCTCAAGGGCTGCAAAGGTGCGCGCCGCCCCTCTGATTCGGCCCGCTTTTTTTCGGCGGGTATGGGCTGACCCTCCCGCTCCGCACAGACCCGGGCAAGCAGTTCGCCAAGGTGGAGGAGCACATCCGGGCGATCCGCGCGGGGCTGGGCCGCAAGGGTTCCCGCGTGTTCGTGTACGTCGAGCGCAACCTCGGCTTCGAGGCCGAGCACCATCGCCGCGCGCTCGGGCATGTCCCGGGCGTCAAGTTCTACCTCGACCAGGCCGCCAACCGCGTGGGCGTGCTCACGACGGAGCAGGTCAAGCACGGGATGTGCCAGCTCGTCGTGGCCATGCTGCGCGAGCGCCGGATCCACCTGGCCGCCAAGCTCATCTCCAGCAACGAGCACGAGTGCCGGATCCGGCTGCGCGAGCAGATGGAGGTGTACGGGTTCCAGTTCAAGGCCCCGGCCAACCCGTTCCAGAAGGAGCGCGTGTCCCTCTCGGGCAAGATCGGCGGGATGCAGGACGACGTGTGCATCTGCCTGCAGCTCGCGTGCTACTTCACGCAGCTGGAGGAGCAGCGCGCGGCGGACTCCTTCTCCAGGGCCCAGTAGCTGGGGGGATCGAGGCAAGCGCGGAGGGTATTTAAGCGCAGGCGCGCGCTATCCGCAGCTCATGTCTCTGCAAAAGAAAATTGAGAAGCTGCGCGCCATTATTAAGAAGATGAAAGTTACCGTGGACAAGCTGTACACGGACTGGGACCACGGCAAGCTCAAGGCAACCATTTCCGAGATAGACGTGCTCAAGAGGTCAGCCAAAGCGGGAGGCTGGCAGGTCGACCAGACGGCCCGGGCAGCCTCGGTGGAGAAAGAGATCATGAAGGTGCGTGACAACACGATTACCGAGCTGGTCGATATGAAACAACATGAGGAAGATGAGTACCACCCAAGAAAGAAGTTCTTTGCCAGAGACGTAAAGGTCATGAAGCTAGAATTTCCTGAGACCGGGACAGATGAGGAGGAGCTGGATTGGTGCAGGTATGCCAAGAGAGCGGCGTTCGCCATGGAAAAGTTCCATTCCCATGTCTATCGCAAGAACCCGAAGCCAAGGGAGGCGCCCGATGCAGCAAGCGCGGAGAGGGACAAGAGGGCCGAGAGGACCGCGCCGGAGCAGGACTGGCTCAAGGCTCAGGATAAGATGGGGCGCTTCCAGAAGAAGCTGCGATACCTGGAGAAGGTGTGGGAAAAGATAAAGGACCTGCCGGAATCCGAGCGCCGCCCGCGCAAGCGCATGCCGAAGAAGCACGAGAAGGAGGGCGACGAGGCGGCGATGCCCCGGCGGGTCGTCGTGCGGCACAAGAAGCCGCGCCAGGCCCCGCCAGAACCCCAAGTCATGCCCGCGCCGGAGCGCCAGATGTCGCGCCGCGCCCCGGCCATCGCGCAGTACGAGCGCCCCCGCGTGTCCTCGCGCCTGCCCGCCTTCCCGGCCTTCCCGGCCTACCCCCGCAGATAGGCATTGAAAAAAGTGGCTCGAAACCGCACGGCCGTGTCCCCCGCCCGTGCGCGCGCCCCGGTGAGATGACGATCGACAGCACCTGGCTGCACAGCTTTAAGGCCGAGACGCGCGAGGCGTTCACGAAGAAGGCCCCGTTCCGGCACAGCGCGGTGTTCACGGACGGCCAGATCCGCCTGATGCAGGGGGGCGCGGCGCGCGGGCGGCTGCAGACGTGGGACGAGTACATCCGGCGCCAGTTCCTCTCCCCCCTGACGCGGTTCCTGGACACGTGCGACACGGTGATCCTGGCCTTCGACTGCTACGACCACGTGCCACCCGCCAAGTGCATGACCCAGCTCAAGCGGCGCCGGCACGTCCCGCCCACTGACTTTGGCGAGCACAGCTGCCTGCCGCCGAGCGTGCCCCAGGGCGAGGCCTGGGCGGGCGCCATCTCGAACCGCGCGTTCAAGGCCAAGGTGATCGACCTGGTGCTGCTGTCCCTGCCGGCCTGGCTGCTCAAGGACCGCCCGGACAAGCGCCTGATCGTGGACTACACGGGGCCGACCGCGATGCACTGGGACGCCGAGCGCCGCGCGGTGGTGCGGCAGGAGCTGGACGGGCTGCCCCCGCTCGGCGAGGCGGACGTCAAGTTCACGCGCTACGCGGACCTGTACCAGCGGCTCATGGTGGACTCGATCGACGGGGACAGCGTGCCCATCGCATTATTGCATCATGAAAGGTCAGTACATTGTATATGTTATTTGCATACAATACTCATAATGTCAGCAGGTGTTTGGCACTGGAGACCTGCCCGCCGCGCGTGAGCATCTACCGGATGGAGCTCAAGGAGCGCGAGCCGCCCGCGCCCAAGCCGGCCAAGACCGGCGCCGCGGGCAAGCGCAAGAGCCCGGAGCCTGCCCCCAAGGCCGAGCCGGCGCCGCGCGAGAAGCGCACGTACGAGTACGTGGACGTCCAGTGCCTGTATGAGGCGCTCCGGACCGCCGTGCTGCAGTCGATCGGGCGGACGCACCTGCCGATGCACGCGGGGCACGAGATCCGCATGCTCGTCGCGCTGGTGTGCCTGACCGGCACGGACTTCTCGCGCGGGCTGCCCCAGATCTCGGGCAGGACGGTGTACGACCTGCTCCCGCGGATCTGGATGACGCTGGTCATGTCCTACGACCCCGCGAGCGACACGCTGCGCCCCGAGGACGGCGCGGACCGCCTCGTGGCGCTCCTGTACCACGAGAAGTTCCCGAAGCACGCGCCCTCCCGCCGCGGCCTGCGCGCGGTGCTGGCCGAGCTCCAGGCGTCGGGCATCAGCCAGCGCACCAAGGACACGCTGCCCGCCCCGGAGCGCATCGAGGCCACCGTGCGCAACGTGAACTGGGTGCTGCAGTACTGGCGGTGCGGCGCGTGCCCGGACCCGGTCGACGCGGCGTTCGGGTACCGCCGGACGCCGCAGGGGCTCACGCAGTACGCGGACGCGTGAGATAATGAAAGGCCGGTTTATTGATCGCGAAACGCCCCCTACGAGTCATAGCAAGGCCCTGCGGGAGGGCCCCGACCGGGGTCTCCAAACACAGCGCGGACCAAGGCACGCAACGCGGGGTTGGGCACGTAGGCGAGCCCATCTGGATTTTCCAGGTTCTCGCTCCCAGGGCTGTTGAGAAGCATGCGCGCAGTGGACTCATTGTAGCTCTGTCCCGTCCTCATAAAGATCACAGCATCGTACATGAGCTCACCGGAGATGGGGTCGTAAAAGGGTTCAAACAAGTGAGGCGTTCTTTCCATGCCAGTCATATGGTATGCTGATAGAAGATGTACCCGCGCGTTTAAATAGAGTCCCTCGAAACCCGGATCCCGCCGCGCCCGCCGCGCCCGCCGCCGCCAGCCCCATCCGGGAGTCGCAGCACGGGTATAAAAGATTGCCCGAAACTCCTTGCCGTGATGGCCAGCTGGTGGGATACTTTGCGGTACAAGATGAAGGCGCTGCTCCACATCCTGGCTCTCCTGACGCTCTGGGTCTTCGTCGTGGTCCTCCTGGGCACCGAGCAGAACAACACGATCATGCTGCATCTGGACCAGGTGCACACGTACCAGCTCCAGAAGCAGCCGCTCTACTACGACGGGGTCACGCGGCCCGCGATCAACACGGCCTTCCAGACGCAGTGGACCGCCGCGGACGACACAGCGTGCTTTGCCCTGACCAACTGGACGGGCAACACGGGTTGCAACAACAAGCGCACAAACCTCGTCACCACAACGCGCCAGCTGATGAACTGCGACTCCCTGCGCTCGCCCGGGTGCAACTGCATCAATCAGGTGCTGTCGAAAATCGCCAACGACCTGAGCACAGTGGGCGTGGGCAACAACTCGTTCACCGGCGTGTTCCCCACGACGGGCAAGAACCTGACAGGCCAGCAGCAGAACATCCTGTCCGCCATCGAGGCCTGCCGCTACCTGCACCACCCGCCCTACGTGGCCGCCGAGACCAACACGGGCAACACGCTCATCCGCCGCGTGGGCCTGCTCTTCCTGCTCAGCACGATGCTCACGGGCAACGCCGTGCTCTACTTCGTGTTCCCCAACGGGGCCCGCGAGTGGACCGCCGCCCTCTGGCGCACGTTGGGGGTCATCATCTGGCCCATCATCGGCGCGGCCGTGCCCGCGTTCCTCGAGTCCGCGGCGTCCAACATCATCATGCTCATCGTCATGCCCCCGCTCGTGCTGCTCCTGTGGTAAGCCCCTGCCCATTCTATCTCATGCCCTCTCGCGCGCGTTTCACGGCTGACCCGCGCACCGCAGGTACGAGCTGGTGCTGACCTCGAACCACAAGTGCTTCTTCTTCCACCCGTACTTCTTCGCGGTGGTGCTGGCCACCTCCTCTGTCATCTCCCTGGTCGAGAACTCGGTGTTCGACTATGACAACATCACGTACGAGGTCTGGAAGTCCCACATGGTGTCCACGCTCTACTTCGGGGTCTACTGGTTCGCCGCCAAGTCCGAGAACCTGCAGAACAACCGCGAATACTTCTCGCCGTACTACGCCTCGTCCGCGCAGCTGGAGTCGGTCTTCATCGCGCTGGTGCTAGCGGTGCTGTCCCTTCTGTCCACCGCGATGGCCCCGTACACCTCGGTGGCCTACACCAACTACCTGCTGTGGATCCCGCTGCAGTTCGCAGTGGTCGCGTTCCTGGACCTGCTCTACCTGAGCCAGCACGACCCCCAGCGGACGTCCAAGCTGCCCCCGTGGTTCATCCCGGAGTCGGTGTACATGGCCTCGGGCCTGGTCCTGATCCTCAAGGCTCTCGTGGTCATCTACTACTGGCGCGACTACTCGGTCATCTGGCACGCCATGTACGAGAACGTCCCCACGCGGTCGATCCAGTACAACGCGAGCTACGCGTGGCTCACGCCCACCTATTAGCCCGCGGAAAAAACGCATTCCGGGGCATGTATATAAATCCGGCGGCGGGCGAGCCGCGCGTGATGGATTCCTCGGGAGGCACGCGAATCAAACTTGTAAACCAGTCCAAGCCCGCCGAGCCGCGCGCGGCCACGAAACAGAAGCAGCCCAAGCAGCCCGCCCCGGCCGTGAGCAAGGCCAAGCCGGCGCGGACGGACCCCCCGCTCCAGAGCCGGAAGCAGGACCAGGAGCTCGAAACCCGTAAGGCGCGCGACCCGGACCTCGAGACGTACGAGCAGTGCAAGCGCGCCTTCAACGAGCTGGCGGAGATGCACGCGTCCGCGCAGGGCGAGGCCCACGCTGCGCTCGGCCGGCTGGACAGGGCGGAGCAGGAGCTGCGGCGGGCCCGCGAGCAGGCCACGCGGTACGCCGCGCAGATCGCCGCCCAGGAGACGGAGATGCGCCGCGTCAAGGAGGGCAAGCGCGCGGTCGAGGAGCTCAACTCGAAGCTCAACGCCCGCCTGGCGTCCGCGCCGAAGCCCGCCCAGGACCGCGCGGGCGCGGAGGAGCGTGACCGGCTGCGGGCGGCCCACCGCGACGCCATCGCCGAGCGGGACCGGCACCGGCACCGCGCGGACTCGTACGCCGACATCGTGGACCACGTGGACAAGGCGCTCGAGATCTGCGCGCAGGCGTGCGAGTCGCACACGCCGGCCCTCGCCCGCGACATGCGGGAGACCCGGGCGACCCTCAGGGAGTTCCAGCAGGGGCACCGCGAGTAGCCTCAGGGAGTTCCAGCAGAGTCAGCGGGGGTTGCCGCCTCGGGGCGCACGGGCACCGCCGGCACCGCCACGCCGCCGGGGAAGGACGCGTCGTACAGGCTGCCCATGCGCTCGACGAAGCTGGCCCGGTCCTTGACGGAGGAGGGCTCGTCGGCCCTCAGGTGCTCCACCAGGTCCCGCCACCGGTCCGTCGAGTCCACCTGCGCGCAACGGGTAAAGCGCACGCCGAGCCACAGAAACGAGGCGACTCACCGCGCGGAACGAGACGAACTGCGGGATCTCCGCCGAGAGCAGCGGCAGGAGCACGCGGTGCACCACGCACGAGATCTTGTTGGACGCGTTCTGCACCTGCTTCCTGTCCTTGGCGGTCGCGCCCGACGTGTCCATGCGCATGACCTGCCGCGCGATTTCTTTTAATAGACAGCCGCATCCGGGCGCGCTTTCCGACGCCGCGCGACTCACGTTGAACCGCGCCTGCGTGCGCTTCTTCTCGAGGAACAGGAGCTGCGGGATCCGCAGCTTGACCCCCCCGTACGGCGCGGCCTCGCGGTTGACGAAGCCCTTCTTGAGCCGGATGTGCCGCCAGACGGACTTCATCATGCGCAGGCTCAGCCGGTAGTAGGCCCCGTTGAAGCGCACGACGGGGATCTGGTCGTCCACGCCCCCGCTGACAGGTTGGACCCACGACACGATCTTCTCGTTGTGCTCCAGGAAGCCCGTCATGTCCTTGGCGCAGGGGGGGCGCGCGTGGTCCCAGTCGTCGCCCGAGTGGATCAGACGCATGCCGTCCATGCTGATCTCCTTCATCCCAGCGCCGCGCACGCCCCGGGAGCAGGGCCCCGGCGGGGTTCGATCGGATTTTTTACTCGGGGCGTGTATTTAAGCGAGGGACGCGCGCGGCGACACACTGTCTTGAGAAGAACCCGGACAGAGTCTGCACGCGATGTCAGGCAAGAAATGGAACGGGCCGGCGGCGGACGACGACGACTGCTTCATAGTCGAAAACCCCATCCTTGTCCAGAAACCCAAAATCGATCCAGGAAGGAAGCAGACGATGGAAGAAGTAGCTGCCGCGAAAAGACGCGAGGAAGCGAAACTGGATCGGTTGGAGGAGCTGGCGGAGGAAAGGGAAGCTGTCAAACTCACGTTTGATGGCCCGCAGGATGAGCAGCAGTCCCTCATAGAGGAGGCGTCGAAGACTGCAAGCAAGCCGTGCGTCATAACCCTCTTCAAGGAGGATCCTGTGCCCTCGCCGGAACCGGATCGTGAGGCCCGTCGGAGCGCATCACCCAATCAGGAGGCTGGTTATGACAGTTATGAGCGGACGAGGCAAATGTCGTTCCCGTATGACAGCGCAGAAGAAGACCAGGGCGAACTTGTGGTGGGACCATACAGGCGGCCGGATTATCATCAGATGGCGATGGACGCTTTGAATCGTAGTCACTTGCTGGATTCCAGCGAAAGTGACCATGAAGAACGAGACATCGTGGAGGATTCTCAGGAGGCGCTGGAGAGAGCTCAAGAGCAAATGCGCATGGACGGGGAACAGGATGATAGCCAATCAGAGGCCCCAGCTGAGGTCCCGAAGCGCAAGAGACAGCGCACGAAGGCGCAGGCACACGTAAAGTTGGCGAATCCGTCCGAGATCCCTCAGCTGGCTGGCGGGGGAGCTCCCGCCGCTGCCCAGGTGGGGCCAGCCCCACAGGCCGATGGCCAGGGGGGGCCAGTCCCACCGGCAGCTGCTCAGGGGGTTCCAGCCCAACCGCCCGATGGCCAGGGGGCTCCAGCCCCACCGCCCGATGGCCAGGGGGGCCCAGTCCCTCCTGCCGCTGGCGGGGTGGGGCCAGTCCCTCCTGATCCTAACGCGGGAGCGGCTGGCGGCGACATGAGCGCACTGTATGCCAATGGGGCTCCTCTGGAACCAGATCTTGGAGGCTTTCTTCCTAATAATTTCGATAAGGGAACCGTGTTCAAATGCGGTGACAGTTCGAAATCATTGTTCGATCTTTTCAAGGGCAGTTTTTTCTTTGAAAGAAAGGTAAGTAAAGAGGAATGGCCATGTCAGGATTCTGCACAGATGCCCCTGCACGAGCTTGCCACCACATACGAGATATGGATTGACATAGATGCGGCTTTTCCCGGAAGGACAGAAGAACTGGACCACCCAGGATGGTTTTCATTGGTGGTGAAAAAGTGCAAAATATCGGTATTTGCAGGAGAGCAAAAGGATCATTGGCAGGTCAATTACTGGAAAATCAAGCCAGACACTGGCAAGATCACATTCTTTTTCAAATGTGCAAGCTACAAGACCCCACGTTGGACGCATGACATATTGGTTGTTGACAACAGGCAGCGCACTCTGCCAGACATCAACTCCGATTGGCTGTTCGTCAAGCTCATTCGCCAACTCGAGGATGAGGACTGAGCTGCCTGACACCGCCCCGCCCCGCCCGCCGTCCAGTCACCTCTGGGCGGCGGGCACCCCGGCTCCCTAGAGGAGCCCACGCCGTCATCGCGGCACAGGAATAAACCCTTTACTTTTGTTCACGCGCCGCTCTTGAGCGACTTGAGGTTGCGGTAGTCGATGCGCTCGCCCGCCTCCCTGCGCTTGAGCCCCTGCGTCTCCAGAATAGAGTAGTAGATCTTCATGATGTCTTCCTGTGACGCGCAGGGTTAGCGCATGTTATAAGCATTATACAGAGAGAGGAAGAGATAAAGGGCTTGCCTGATCGTCGTCCCCGATGGTGATGGAGTAGGCCCTGGAGCTCTGGACCTCCTCCGAGTGCAGCACGAAGTCCGGGCAGGGGGGCACGCCCCCGACGGTCAGGACGGGCGAGGTGTTCACGACGGCGTAGGGGGCCTTGAGGGTCTCGATCGGGAAGGGCAGCTCGTACTGGACGTCGTCGTCCGAGCCAGGCAGGAACTCGGTGTTGACGAAGCGCAGCAGCTTCTCCGTGTTGATCAGGGGCAGCGCGCGGTACTCTCCGTAGGACGGGTCCTCCTTCTGGAAGTACGGGTCGCGGATCACGAGCACCGACAGCGCCCCGGCCGACGCGGCCATGTCGCACAGGAACACCGCGTAGCCCACGTTGGTGCCCGCGTTCGTGAGGCGCAGCAGGTCCTCCTCGCGAACGTCGACCTCGTGCACCGACTCGAGGGCCGGCGACTCGCCCGCGCTCAGGCGGAACATGAGCGGCGTGACGGCCGTGAGGTGCGCGTTGGGGTCCACGTCCGCGAAGAAGGACACGCACTGCGTCTCGATCATGGCCTGGATCGACTCGCCGCGCTCGGCCACATGCTTGGCCAGCTCTATGGCCGCGTCGAAGTTCGACGGGAGCAGCGGGAGCCCGGTCGGGGTCAGGTACGAGTAGAGCGAGTGCGACAGCGGCCGGATCTTGGCGATCGAGAGCCCGAAGCTCTTGTCGGCGCTCTCGGTGGTGCCTGGCAGCACCATCACCTCAACGAGCGAGAACGCCGGGATCACGTCCAGATCGGGCGGGAACACGTCGTCGCGCGAGTCGTCGCGCCCGCCCTTCTTCTCGTACATGAACGTCTGCACCTTGAAACGAATCGTCATGCCCACGCGGAGCTCGGCGGTCTGCCCGTCGTTGCGCGGGCCCTTGTCGGACTTGCCCTCCCGCTTGAACGAAAAGACCTGCAGCGCCGCGATCGCCCGCTGCCCGTTGCGGTCCACAATGTCTGAGACCTCAAACAGCGGCCTGGTGTCGGGGTCGCGGACAGACTGCGCGCCCTTCTTGGGCTTCTTGTATGGCGCAAAGCACCAGCCCTCTTTCGGGATCGCCACGACCGTCATGCTGCGGAACCCCTTCTCGTTCTTGTCATGATCCCTATCCAAAAATAATATCCTGTTAGTTCATGCTAACACAAATTGAGCAAAGAACAGAAACAAGCTTACTTGTCCTTGCAGTAGATCTGCCTGTTGAGCACGCAATGCAGGATACTGCCCATGGGCGCAGGCTGGCTCAGGTTGAAGATCGACTGCCTGGCCGAGCGCGGCTCACGGAAGTCCTTCTTGAACTGTTCGGTCCTGGTTGTAGTCATTGCGGTGCGTAATGTTTGGATCGGTTTGCGACCGCCGAATTTAAATCGTTTTTTTAAAATTGACGGGAAGTTCACAGCTGTAATCATCAAGGGGCTAAAAAAAAGAACGTGTCATTTCAAATCTTTTAAAAACGCCTGCAACATCGGAAATCACAAACCATCTTGAAACATGGCGACCATCCCGTTGGACGAGATCGCTCCTGGCGCTACCATCCGCTTCACCGTCATCGATGGCGTGCAGTACCTGTCGACTCGGGACTTTATCATGCATATGTGTGATAAGGACAACAAGAGAGCGTCTGAGACATGGATCCGCATGTCGCAGGAAAGGAAAAACGAACTTTCCGCATTTTGCAGAAGCTTCACTTTCGATGGCCGCGGGCAGCAGGAACAGCCCGTCATCACGTTTCCCGGCGCCATCAAGCTCGCCATGTTTCTTCCTGGAGAAAACGCCAAGAAAAACCGGTCCATCATGGCGAAAATTCTGGTCCGCTACTTCGCCGGCGACCCCTCGCTCATCCCCGAGATCGAGGCCAACGCCGCGTCGGAAGCGCCCGTCGCGCAGATGGCGAGGGCGTCCCTGGCGTCTGAAGAAGATGAGGAGGCGTTCAGGCTCGCGCGCAAGCGTCAATTCGAGGAGATCGAGATGGAGGAGCGCAAGGTGGCTCTCGATATGAAAAAGACCAATGCACTGGCCGAGAAAATCGAGCTGTATTCCAGTCTCTGTTCCGCCTATCCCAGCATGGACGAGCGCGCTCGCCTGATTCTCAAGGATGTCGTGCTGAACCTTGTCACAAACCCCGGGGGGGTAGGACAGCCCCAGATTGCCTTGGGGGTCACAGGCCAGGCCCCCGTCGGCCCCGGCAGCTTCCTGACCATCAGCACGGTGGCGACGGAGCAGGGCTACAAGTTCGACTCGTCCCAGCTCAAGAGGCTGGGCGCCCGCATCGCGCAGGCCTACTTCCACAAGTACTACGAGTCACCCCCGAAGCACGAGCAGTTTGTGGACGGCGCCGTGCGCAAGATCAACACGTACCAGGCTAAGGATCGCGACCTCATTGTGAGGGAGATCAAGGACTTCGCCTTTCATGCTGACTTTCAGACGGGGCTCGCCGCCCGTGTTTAATGATCATTATTAAAATCACGCTGCCGGCAACGCGGCCCGCACCCACTCGCACTGGGCCTGATCGTCCCGGCCCCACGCGGCCCGCAGGTAGCTCCCGACGATGTGCGCCTCGGCCCGCGCGTCGTAGTCGGTCCCGCAGCGCACCAGGATCTGGAAGTAGGCCAGCTCGTCCCGCAGCCAGAGGGGGTAGTACAGCCGGGCGCACGCGTTGCCCGGCGCCGCGATGTGCACCAGCGTGGACCCGACCGGCGAGTAGATCGGGAAGTAGAGCTCGCCCGACAGGTACTCCTCCGGGATCATCCCGGTCACGCTCAGGAGGCTGTAGCTCGGCTTCACCAGCGAGTGGAACAGGAGCTGCCGGGTGGGCGTGTGCCGGTCCGTGAGGATCAGGCACATCCGGTCCTCCCACGACCGCGCCCGCCCGCCCAGCAGCCGCGCGGTCTCGCTGTCGAAGCCCTGGCACACCGCGGTGGCGTTGGCGTCGCACTCGGCGGGCCGGTACGGCGCCGGGCGCGCGGCGGGCTGGCCCGGGTCGTACTCGTCGCCGCGCCCGTCCGCCGCCCCGTAGGCGTAGAACTTGACCGACGGGAACAGCCGCGACATGAGCGCCAGGTGGGCGGGGTACGCCGGGTAGACGCACGTCCACCGCACGTTGCCCCCGTGCCGCCGGTCGTACACCAGCCGCGTCAGGAACTCGATCTCGACCAGCGCCTGGCCCCGCGGGTGGCTCATGGGGCCGGGCTCGGTGCCGGCGAAGAGCTCCAGCTGGCCCCCGCACAGCAGGAAGAGCGGGCTCTGCGTCAGGCAGTCGACCCCGCCGTGCTCGAACCACCTCACGGGCGGCGATGCGAATTGCGTGTCGGCCATACCCGGGCCCGCTGTAATCGCGCGCCGTTTAAATGCGCCCGCCCGGGAGGGATCACACCGGTTTTTTACTGCCGTCAGGCTGGCGCGGGCTCGATATACTTGACCGGGTACTCGTCCGGCGCCGGCAGCAGGTCCGCGTAGTCGATCAGCATCTGGCGCTGGTGCGCGTGCCGCCAGTCCTCGATCGGGTCCAAGTAATCCGTCGGCTCCCTCTGGCGCCGGATCTCGTTGTGCCGGAGCTGGCACACCCGCTTGATCTGCACGTTCCGTTGCTTGTCCTCGTAGTGGTCGCGCAGGCCCAGCGCGTACCGCCGCCGGAACACGCACGCCAACACCGCCCCTGCCTCCCGCTTGGCCTGGTACTCGACCCGCCGCGCAGCAAGATTCACTATCTTTTCCAGATGCGGGCGCCAGAACAGCCAGATGGGCACGCACGTCTTGTTATCAGGAAAGTCCGCCAGCCCCTGCGTGTACTTCTCGCGCGCGCTCGGAGGCATGAAGTTCCGGATGTAGAACACCTTGTTCCGGATCAGCTCCAGCAGCCGCGGGCCTCCCTCCACCAGCGGCTTGAGCAAGTCGATCCCATAGTCCTATCATGCAGAAACACGTGAGCTCGCACATGCCAGGGGCCAGAGGGTGAGGCGAGGCCCCGCAGGACTTCCCACTCACACACTCAACGCGGACGCGCCACGATTCGCGCCAGACCTGCATCAGCGTCCGGTTCGACACGATCCGCTCCAGCCAACACCCGCGGCACACGCGCATGTTGAGCGTCCAGATCGCCCGCTGCTTCCCCTGCCGCGTCCCGCAGCACCCGCAGCACCCGATGTTCCAGAGGCACAGGACCTTGCGCGCGAACCGCTCAAAGCTGGGCCGCATCTCGTTCGGCACACCCGCAGTCCGCCAGTCGTTCCCCACGACGGGCCGCACGTACGGCGGGGGCATCGCAGGGTGCATCCGCGGGCGGAAAGCCGAGCTCAGACCGAGGTGCGGGGTGTGCTTCACCATCCACTTGGGCATCGCCTGGAAGCACCGCGCTGCGAAGTCCGAGCCCATCGAGCGATTCAGGTGGGGCCGGCTCTGGCACAGCTTGCGCTCCCAGGATCGGTACAGCTGCTCCCAGAGGTCGTGGCTCGTCAGGATCGCCGTGCGCAGCTCGTGGTTCACCATCGACAGGATGAACAGGTGCTTCACCGAGACCTTGGCGAGGTGCGGGAGTATCAACCCCGTCAGGTCGTCGTTCAGCTGCACCGCCTTGTCCCGTATCCCGCGCCGCCGCCGGCGCTTCCGCTCGGGCTCCGTGCTCACCGGGTCCGCCGGCGCCTCCGGCATCTCGGGGCTCTCCCGCTTCAGGCTCGAGAGCAACGCGTCGCGCACCGAGCACGGCTCGTCGCTTGCCGGCGGGTCGGCTGGCGAGGATGCGCTGCTGCGTCTCGAGGTCTCGCCGTCTCTTGGCATTCGTGTCGGCGAGCAGCGAGTGCGGCGTTGTTGCGGATTCAAACCGCCTCCCGCTCGGGATCAGCACCTGCGGTTCTCAAATTGTTTTTTCCATTCAAATTCAAATCGGGAGGGACGTGACATGTCTAGGCTCCGTACTGGCACCTAGATAACTTTGTGGAAAAAAAGTGCAACGTTGCGGTTTCGCAACGTTGCGGTTTCAAGTAGTTGAATCCTGTATCGTCCGAGTCATCCCGGGATGGGGACGTGACAGGTCTAGGCTCCGTACTGGCACCTAGATAATTTTCTGAAATCAGACCGCAACGTAGCGGTTTCGCAACGTTGCGGTTTCAAGTAGTCGAATCCTGTATCGTCCGAGTCATCCCGGGATGGGGACGTGACAGGTCTAGGCTCCGTACTGGCACCTAGATAATTTTGTGAAATCATACCGCAACGTAGCGGTTTCGCAACGTTGCGGTCTATATC